>Ga0233425_10000662_pt1 | contig 86460 bp, 87 predicted proteins | sample Watercolumn_Towu_2_FD_181712 | JGI IMG/M metagenome (GOLD analysis project Ga0233425, IMG submission 181712) | Freshwater microbial communities from Lake Towuti, South Sulawesi, Indonesia - Watercolumn_Towuti2014_140_MG | ecosystem: Environmental > Aquatic > Freshwater > Lake | place... | reverse complement strand
GGCGACTTCCGCTTCACGTAGCTTCGCAAGAATCTGTTCGACGGTGTGACGCAATCGTGGCATCTGCCCCTCCTTCCGGCCCGACCCTAGCATAGGATCTGGACCCGTTTAAGGGGGCGAGGTCACAGTTCTACCTGCGTCCTGTTGAAAACCCCGTTCCCTATCAAATGTTCTTCCGCACCCTGGAGCAGGCTCTCTTTCTCCAAGGCCGCTTAGAGGAATGAGCCAGCAGCGCTTCGCCATCAGCCAACTGACGCGGAACTTTGAGCGCGCGATGCGGGATGCCGCATGGAAGTTCACCAGCGGATTCCGCAACATACCTGAGGTACGACGATGGCTGGCCGCGCAAGTTGTCCATAAGGACTAGGGGTCAAATGTCGGATGGCACTTTGCTGCGAAGCGACATGAGACCGCTCACTGAAATTACAGAATCAGAGATAAAACCGTTCCCGGACCCACTTCTTGTTCTCGAACGACCTTGTCGTTTCCTTTGATCTTTTTTCGCCGTTTCAGCATAGTAGTACCAATGAGAGACTGTTCCTAGCACCTTTCCAATGGCAGACACACCAGCGCACCCCCTCCGCGGGCTCTTGATCGCGCAATTCTGCGGCGCGTTCAACGACAACGCCTGGAAGCTGATGGTGGCGCTGCTGGCGATCCGGCAAGCGACCGCACAGCTGGCGCCGGGCCCTGAACTGGAAACTGCAGCACAGACCCAAACTGCGATCACCTTCGTGATCTTCACGTTGCCGTTGGTGTTGCTGTCCTTAGTCGGCGGGACGTTGGCCGATCGGCTGAGCAAGCGGACGGTCATCATCGCGATCAAAGTCGTCGAAGTCTTGCTGATGACTGCCGGCACCGTCGCACTCTGGCGAAACCCTGCCGGGGGCGTGCTCCCGTTGATTGTGTTGTGCGGTATGGGAGTGCACAGCGCGCTCTTCAGCCCGTCGAAATACGGCATTCTCCCCGAATTGATCCCACATGAACGTCTCGCTGCCAGCAACGGCCTGCTGGAGATGTGGACCTTTGCCGCCATTCTCACCGGGACCGCTGCGGGAGGCTTTCTCTTGCAGAGCGCCGGAGACCAGACCTGGCTGGCGCCGCTCACCCTGGCTACCTTGTCGGTCATCGGTCTGGTCTCGGCTTTCGCCGTCCCCATCGTCCCTCCCGCCCGCACGAGCGGCGGCGTCGGCTCGACGATCCGCGGCGCCTGGGCCGCCATTCAGGCGGAACGGATGCTGCGCCTGGCCATCCCGGGTGAGATCTTCTTCTGGACGATCGCCAGTCTCTTCGCACAGAACGTGCTCGTCTACGCCAAGGCGGTCCTGCACCTGTCGGATGCGATGTCGGGTGTTCCGCTCACGCTGTTGTCAGTGGGCATCGGACTCGGCGCCATGCTGGTCGGGCGGCTGTCTCAAAACCGGGTGGAGTACGGGCTCATTCCGCTGGGCGCCATCGGGGTGTTTGTCACCCTGTCCCTGTTGGGCGCACTGACGCCATCGTTGATCGAGACATTCCTCGTGATGGGTCTCCTCGGCATCTCCAGCTCTTTCATCTTCGTCCCGCTGAACGCCATTCTCCAATGGAAGTCGCCGCCCGATCGGCGCGGCGCCGTCATTTCCTTCTCTAACACCTGCGTCTTCACCGGAATCTTGTTGGGCTCGCTCGCCGGCGGTTCGCTCGCCAATGCCGGTCTCTCAACCCGCAGCATTTTCCTCGCCACCGCCGGTCTGACCCTGGGCGGAACCTTGTGGGCTCTCTGGCTCCTGCCCGACACATTCCTGCGGCTGGTGCTCGTCATTTTCACGAACACGCTCTATCGAGTCCGTCTTGCCGGCCAGCACCATGTCCTGCAAACAGGCGGAGCGCTGCTCGTCCCGAACCATATGTCGTTCGTCGACGGGTTATTGCTCATGGCTGCGATCGATCGGCCCATCCGGTTCGTCGTAGATGCGGCCTTTGCCACGCACCCGCTGTTCAAATGGCTGATGACGGCGATGAACGTCATCCCAATTTCATCAGCAGGCGGCCCCCGCATGATTCTCCGCGCCCTGCGCAGCGCGGGACAGGCCCTCGACGAAGGCGAGCTCGTCTGCATCTTCCCCGAAGGACAGATCACCAGGACGGGAACGCTCCTGCCGTTCCGGCGGGGATTCGAGCGGATCGTGAAGGGACGCACTGTCTCGATCATTCCCGTACACCTCGATCGCGTCTGGGGCAGTATCTTCAGCTTCTCGCGTGGTCGATTCGTCAGCAAGTGGCCGGAGCGTATTCCCTATCCTGTCACGGTCTCATTCGGCGCGCCGCAACGGTCGGACACCCCACCCCACGAATTACGCCGTTTGGTGCGCGAACTGGGGGAGGCAGCCTGGCACCTGCGCAAAGCGGACCAGGAAGCGCTGCACCGCTCCGTGCTGAGGACCTGGCGGCGAAGCCCCTCCGCGTTTGCCATGGCGGACAGCTCACGGCCGCATGTCTCGGCGTTACAAGCCTTGATCAGCACGATCGTCCTGGCGCAGACGCTCAGACCGAAGTGGGAAGGCCAGCAGTATGTGGGTGTATTGTTGCCGCCCAGCGTGGCGGGCGCCTTGGTAAACATCGCGGCCTCGTTGTGCGGCAAGACCAGCGTTAACTTGAATTACACCGCGGGGCGTGCAGGACTGGAGTCGGCCATTTCGCTGGCATCGTTGCGGACAGTCGTGACGAGCCGGCTCTTCGTCGCAAAAGCGAAACTGGACATCCCTCAGGGCATCACGGTGCTCTGGCTCGAAGACATCGCGAAGACCATCACGGCAGGCAGGAGGCTTGCGGCCATGCTCCTGGCCCTCTGTGCTCCGATGCGCCTGATTGAACTCGCCTGCGGCCAGGCCCGTAGGACGACGCCGGATGATCTGGCGACGATTATTTTCAGCAGCGGCAGCACAGGCGAGCCGAAGGGCGTGATGCTCTCCCACTTCAGCATCAATTCGAACGTGGAAGGCGCCGCTCAGGTCATTCATCTCAGCAAGACGGACCGTGCCATGGGCATTCTGCCCTTCTTCCATTCCTTCGGCTACATGCTGCTCTGGTTCTATGCGCGCTATCGCGCCGGGATCGTCTTCCATCCCTCGCCTCTCGACGCAGGTGCCATCGGAGAACTCTGCGATCGCTACCGGATTTCCTTGATGGTCACAACCCCGACATTTCTCCAGCTGTGCCACCGGCGTTGCACGCCGGAACAGTTCAGCAACCTGCGCGTGGTCATCACCGGCGCCGAAAAACTGCCGATGCGCCTCCATCAGGCCTTCCAGGACAAGTTCGGCATTGCGCCGGCCGAAGGGTATGGCGTCACGGAATGTGCGCCGGTGGTCTCGGCCAACTGTCCCGACTTCCGCGCGTCGGGCTTCTATCAAGTGGCGTCGCGTCGCGGCACCGTCGGGCAACCGTTTCCTGGCGTGTCCGTCCGCATCGTCGACCCCGACACGTTTGCCCTGCTCCCGCCGGGCCAACCCGGCATGCTGCTGGTGAAGGGCCCCAACGTCATGAACGGCTATCTCGGGCGCGACGATCTCACCGCCACTGCCATGCGCGACGGCTGGTACGTCACCGGAGACATTGCGACCTTGGACGAGGATGGGTTTCTGACGATCACCGACCGACTCGCGCGCTTCTCGAAGATCGGCGGCGAAATGGTCCCGCATGGGCGTGTTGAAGAAGCGCTACAGCAGGCTTCCGGCTCCGACGTACAGGTCTTCGCCGTCACTGGGATCCCCGACGAGAGGAAGGGCGAGCGCCTCGCCGTGCTGCATACGTGGGACGAAGCCCGCATTCCCGGCATCCTTGAGAAACTGTCCGCCGATGGACTGCCGAATCTGTTCATTCCCGCGCGGAATCAGTTCGTGAAAGTCGACGCCTTGCCAGTGCTTGGCACAGGGAAACTTGACCTGCGTGGTATCAAGCGGATGGCAATGGAACGGCTCCAAGGGGGATAAGCCCGTTTCGGGTTAGATCATTGTTTCGAGTTTCGAGTTCAACGCGAAACCCGGAACTCGGAACTCGATACACTTTTCAAATCTCGAAACACGCAACCCGAAACTCGAAACTACCAATGGCATCTACAGGCAAATCACTGATCGATTGCCATGTCCATCTCGCAGCCCTGCCTGAGGGCGACAACGGCTGCTTCATCTCGCCGAAGCTTCTCCGAAGCCCGCTGTTTCGTTTTCTGTTGTGGAAACACGAACTCTCGCCGGCTCATCCGCGCGAGACCAACGGGAAATATCTCAGTCATCTTCTGTCCGAGCTGCGGGCCTCCCGGCATGTGCAGAAAGCCGTGCTCCTCGGCATGGACGGGTTTTACGACCAGACCGGCCTGCTCAATCGCCAACACACGGACTTTCTCGTTAGCAACGATTACGTGCTGAAGACCGCGCAGGCCTACCCCGACGTCTTTCTTGCCGGCCCCTCCATCAATCCGCAGCGTGAAGACGCCGTGGAGGAAGTCCACCGTTGCGCCGACGCCGGAGCGGTCCTGATCAAAGTCCTGCCCAATGCCCAGCACTTCAACCCCGCCAACCCCCGATACATCCCGTTCTATCGGGCTCTGGCCCAACGGAAACTCCCGTTTCTGAGCCATGTCGGTTATGAATTCAGCCTGATCGGCAAAGACCAATCGATGGGGGACCCAGACCGGCTCCGCCTGGCCCTCGACGAAGGCGTCACCGTCATCGCGGCCCATGCCTGCAGCTACGGCCTAATTCTTTACGAGAAGTTTTTGCCGACACTGCGCGAGTTCGTGGCACGGTATTCCAACTTCTATTGCGACGTCTCGGGGCTCACACAGCCCAACCGTCTGGGGATGCTCCTTCACCTGCGTCGCTACCCGGAAATCCACGAGCGGCTCCTCTTCGGCACCGACTATCCTTTGTCTGTGTTTCACCTCGCCGCCTGGGGACGCGTTGGACTCGGCGCACTAGGCAAGATGATTCGGACCAAGAACCGGTTCGACCGGCAAGTCGAAGTCTGCCGGGGGCTTGGTCTCACGTTCGGGTCCTTCGGCGATCTGATTGACCGACGGAACAGATAACCTTGCTGTCCCATCAACGCCTGATGGATTACCGATCACTGTACTGTAGGAAGTCGGTCGGCACCATCACCAGACAGGAAGCCGCCATGCGCAACCGGCTCTCTCCTCATCAACTCCAAGAATCCATCGCTGCCGTCGGTGCATCCGGTTCAGAGGAACAGGCCACCTACGCGTTGTGCAGCTCGTTCTGGAATGCGAAAGGGCCGTTCTCCCCGAAGGAGAACGGCCCTTTCAGATCACCTGGACGTCTGTCAGGACTGCTTACTGGCTGACGGAAATACGATCCTTGATCATATCGAATGTTTCTTTCGGCACGACATTCTTGGCCACCAGTTCGCCCTTCACGCGATAGGGGCGATTGTTCACAATGCGGTCGGCTTCGTCCTGTTTCAACCCCAGGAACAGTACCAGGTCGCTCGCCGACACCTTGTTGATGTTCATTGCGGCGGAGCCGGCGGCCGGGGCCGACGGCGCGGCGATGGACGGAGCCGCCGCCGGAGAGACCGTTGCCGACGGCGTCAACGCCGCCGTGGTCGTATGCGACCGGTCTTTCAGCTCTTTCTGATAGCGCGCCACCAGCGACTTGAGCGTGTCATTGTGGCGCTTCACATCCTGGAATTCCTGCCGGACGTTGCGATTCTGAGCCGACAAGGCCTTGACCTTTTCTTCCAGTTCCTTCGTCCGCCCTTCGATCGCGTCTCGCTCCTTGTCGCGGCCATGCTCGATGCGTTGCAGTTCATCACGAGCCGTCTGCGCTTCGTTGCCGAACTTTACATTCAGCTCCTTGAGGGTGCGGACCTGTTGCTCCATCGCGCTCTTCTGCTGGCGGCTCTTTTCCAACTCCGTCCTGGCGTTGTCAGCATCTGCCAAGGCCTCTTGATATTTCTGATTGGAGACACACCCTGTCGTTAACACCGCGCCGACCAAGATGACGGCCATCCACTCTCGTCTCATGCGACCCTCCCCTCCATCATATTCATGGCGAACGCACTTCATGTAATCGCTGGGGCAATTTCCAGACTGAGAACCCGCGGTTGCGAGACCCGGTTCGCTCATCGCCTTAAAATGTGTGTAGGCCAACATCGGGTCTTTGTCAACACATTTGCAATTGCGTTGACTCCCGCTGAGTCGACTTGACTGCATGAACCCATCCGGCGCTTGACGGATCTTGCCCCCTCTGTGATGATCGCTCGTCAACCGATCAGACTTGGAACCCACTCCCCCGGTCATCGACGCGCATGAATGAATGGGGCCCTGCGCTCGCCATTATTCTCAGCATCGTTGAAGGTTTGACCGAGTTCCTGCCCGTCTCTTCCACCGGCCATCTGATCCTGGTCGGCCACGCCCTCGGCTTCACCGGCGACGTGGCGGCCCACGCCGAGATCTCCATCCAGTTAGGCGCCATCCTGGCCGTCATCGTGTTCGAACGCGACAAGATCGGGCGGCTCTTGTCAGGCGCCTGGCAGGAACAGGCCGGCCTCCCCTCCTTCTTGCGGAGCGGACGGTATCCCACATGGACGGCCTGCCTCAAGACGTCTATGCAGACCCATTCCGATCTATGGTTCGTGCTCGGACTGGGCATTGCCTGCTTGCCCGCCGCCCTGGTCGGGCTGTTGACTCACGGCTGGATCAAATCCCACTTGTTCACGGTCCACACTGTCGCCACGACATCCATTCTTGGCGGGATCATCATCCTCGTCGTCGAGGCCACCAAGCGGGCAGGCCGGGCGATGAGCCTCGATCAGGTATCCGCGTCCCACGCGTTCTGGATCGGCCTGGCGCAATGCGCTTCGCTGATACCCGGCATGTCCCGTTCGGGCTCGACCATCACTGGCGGCCTGCTGGCAGGCCTTGACCGGAAAGTCGCCACGGAATATTCGTTCTTCCTCGCCCTCCCCACCATTATCGCCGCGACGGTCTACGAAACCTGGAAGGCCAGAGCAACGTTTACCGAGCAGGATTTTCTGGCGCTCGGCATCGGCATGGTCGTTTCGTTCCTCGTCGCCTGGGCCGTGATCGCCGCGTTCCTGACCCATGTCCAGCGGCATACCTTGCGCGTCTTCGCCCACTACCGTATCATGCTGGGCATCGCCGTCTTGTTGGTCTTCCGCTGAAAGGAGTTGGTGCGATGTCCTCGGATACGATTCACGTCTACGACACCTGGGTCAACGGCAAGAAAGGCCGGATTCATTTCGACGTCATGACGAAAGACGAAACAACCGCCCTGAAGCTGGCGAAAGAGTATCTGGCGAGCATCGGGGAGCCGGATGTGCCGGTCACGGTCAGAGAGTGCCGGTTTTGTCACAGCGAGCCGCTCTTCATGTTCTCGTCCGAGCAGCAGAAGCAGGTGCGGGAAAAGGGTGGGTTTATCGTCCCGATGCCGGCCTAACACGCCCGCGACGTCGCGGGCAAGTTCTTAGTTGTGAATGTTGAATTTTGAGTTGCACTCAACACTCACAATTCAACACTCAAAACTTCTCACGGCTGTTCACGGCGCTGAAGAGGTCTGCGGGGCGGTTGGTGGATCCTCCTTCTTCTCGAACGCGAAGTGGGCGATCAGGAACATCACGCCGACGGTGATGGCCGAATCCGCCACATTGAAGGCCGGCCAGTGGTATTGCTCGACATAGACGTCGAGAAAATCAATGACCTCCCCGTAGCGCAGCCGATCGATCAAGTTCCCGATTGCTCCCCCAAGGATCCCCGAAACGCTCAGGCGGCCCACCCAGTCACGCTCCGGCATCCGCAAGAGGATCATACCCAGCAAACCCAGCGCGAAGATTGACGTCAGTCCGAAGAAGGCCATGCGGAACCCGTTGCTGCTGTTGGCCAGCAACCCGAAGGCAGCGCCCGGATTCCTGATGTACGTCAAACTGAAGAGATTGGGAATGATGGAGACGGATTCATGCAGACGCATCGTCTGCATGATGTATAACTTCGTGACCTGGTCCACCAGGATGACCGCGCCGGTGACGGAAGCCAGCAGGAGATTGTGCAACAAGGAGCTGTTCAACGAATGGCCTCTAGGCACCGATCGCATAGCGTGGGATGCGCGGCGTCCTTGCCCACGGCCTCCCTGTAGTTCCAGCAACGCTCGCACTTCGCAAATTCGGATCTCTCCACCAAGACCTGAAGGGCGGCCTGGCCTGCCGTTCCCTGCCTCAGAATCACTTGGGAGACGATGAAAATCGTGCCGAGGTCCCCCTCGTAGGGTTTCAAGAACTGATAGGTCTCGGCGTCGGCTTCAATCTGAACATGCGCCTCGAGTGAAGATCCAATCACCTTGTCCCTCCGGCTCGCCTCCAACACCCCTTGCACCTGGCTCCGGCAGGTAAGCAGTCGCTCCCATCGTTTGGCCAACCCCAGATCCGTCCACTCTCGGTCCGCTCCAGGGAAACTAGCTAGATGCACACTGGATTGTAATCCTGTCCCCACAAGACCCGACGTAACGTTCTCTACCCTATAGTACGATTCCGGCAACGTTCGCCAAATCTCTTCCGCGGTAAAGCTCAGGATCGGAGCCATGAGTTTGGTCATCGCCATTACGATCTCGAACAGCACCGTCTGTGATCCACGCCGCAACGGCGAATCGGCTCGGAACGTATACAGTCGATCCTTCAGAATATCCAAATACACTGCACTCAGATCCACCGAACAAAAGTTGTTGAGAGCATGAAAGATCGCGTGGAACTCACAGTCTTCGTAGGCCTTCCGTACTTGCGGGATCAGCTCGGCCAATCGCATCAACGCCCAGCGATCCAGCTCAGGCAACTGCGCATAGGGCACGCGGTGGTTCGCCGGATCAAAATCGTAAAGATTGCTCAACAGGAACCGGCAGGTGTTGCGGATCTTCCGATAGGCCTCGATCAAGTGATTCAGGATTTCTTGCGAGATGCGAAGGTCTTCGCGATAGTCCTGGGCTGCCACCCAGAGCCGCAATATCTCTGCGCCCGACTGCTTGATCACATCCTGCGGCGCAACGACATTGCCGGCAGACTTGGACATCTTCTTTCCCTGCCCGTCGACCACAAAGCCGTGCGTCAGCACCGCTTTGTACGGCGCGCGGCCATCCGTGATCACGCCGGCCAGCAGCGCACTGTGGAACCAGCCTCGGTGTTGGTCGGAGCCCTCAAGATACAGATCGGCCGGCCACCATTTCCGTGGTTTTAAGACTGCCGAAAAACTTACACCGGACTCGAACCAGACATCGAGGATGTCCCGCTCTTTTTCGAAGGCCATCCCGCCGCACGTCGAGCACCGCGTACCCGACGGAAGCAAGCCAGCCGCCGATTCCTCAAACCAGACATCCGCCCCCTTCGATTCAATGAGGCCGGCGATGTGTTCGATCACCTTCGGATCCGCCACCACCGTACGACAGGTCGCACAGGTAAAGCCCGGAATCGGCACACCCCATACCCGCTGGCGCGAGAGACACCAGTCCGGCCGGTTTTCAATCATGCCGTTGATCCGATCGCGGCCATAGCTCGGTATCCACTGAACCCGTTCGATCTCTGCCAGTGCCTCTTTCCGCAGCTCGTTCGTCTCCATGGACACGAACCACTGTTCCGTGGCGCGGAAGATGACGGGGCTCTTACAGCGCCAGCAGTGGGGATACGAATGGCTCAACGACCCGTGGCCGAGCAGGCGTCCATTGCCCTGCAGATAATCCACAATCTTGGGATTCGCTTTGAACACATGTTGACCGGCAAATTCCCTCACAACCTCTGTGAACCGCCCGCTGTTGTCGACCGGCGCGAGGATCTCGAGCCGCTCGCCCGGGGACGACTTGGCATTGTGCTCAAGCACGAGCATGTAGTCCTCCATGCCGTGGCCCGGCGCGATATGCACACAGCCGGTGCCCTGCTCGAGCGTCACAAAGTCACCGAGTAGGATCGGGGATAGGCCAGTGGACAGAGGACGTTGCGTTTCCAGTCCCTCGAAGCCTTCTCCACCTTTTTTCGTCCCCACCACGCGATACCCGTCGAGCTTGCAGGCTTTCGCCACGTTCTCAACGAGCTTCTCGGCCACAATCAACAGTTCCTCGCCGGCCTCGACGAAGGCATAGTCGAAATCGCGGTGGAGACAGACGGCTTGATTGGCCGGGAGTGTCCACGGCGTGGTCGTCCAGATGACGACGGACACCAGCTTGATTCCGTCAGGGAAGGCCGTCCCTGGAAATGTGGCGCGGAGCACCGTGGGCGACGTCACCACGGGAAACTTCACATAGATCGAGGGCGAGGTGTGATCGTCATACTCTACTTCGGCTTCGGCCAGCGCCGTTTGATCCTGCGTGCACCAGAGGACCGGCTTCAGGCCCTTGTAGACGCCGCCGCGCTCGACAAATTTCCCGAACTCGCGGATGATCGTCGCTTCATAGGCCGGCGTCATCGTGAGGTAGGGTTGCTGCCATTCGCCCAGTACGCCCAGCCGCTGGAACTCCTCCCGCTGAATCGCGACGTACTTTTCCGCATAGGCGCGACAGAGTTTGCGAATCCCCGACACATCCAGGTCTTTTTTCTTGTCGCCGAGCTCCTTCATCACTTGATGCTCGATGGGGAGTCCATGACAGTCCCAGCCCGGCACGTAGGGCGCATGAAAGCCCGCCATCGTTTTGGACTTCACGATGATGTCTTTGAGGATCTTGTTCAGCGCGTGGCCGATGTGGATGCGGCCGTTGGCGTAGGGCGGACCGTCGTGTAAGACATACCGAGGCCTCCCTTTGCCCGCATCCTGGATCCGCTCATAGAGCTTCTGCTGCTCCCACCAGGCAAGCATCTCCGGCTCCCGCTGCGGCAGATTCGCCTTCATCGGGAAATCGGTTTTCGGCAGGTTCAGCGTACTCTTATAGTCCATGCAGGAATTAGGAGGAGCGGGTGACAGCCTCGAGTTATGAGTTTCTAGCTATGAGTTGCGCAGAATCCAACTCAACACTCACAACTTATAACTCAAAACCTGGTGCGAGGGCTAGCTGACGGCCATCATGCGATCCAGCGCCACCTTCGCCCAACGCTTGTCGTCGTCCGGCACTACGATGCGGTTCACGACATGACCGTCGGCCAGGTTCTCCATGGCCCAACAGAGATGCGGGGCGTCGATGCGAAACATCGTGGCACACTGGCAGATTGTCGAAGAGAGGAAAAACACTTTCTTATCGGTCAACTCCTGCTTGAGACGATTGACCAAATTCAATTCGGTTCCCACCGCCCAGATCGTACCGGCCGGCGCCGCGGTGACGGTTCGAATAATGAACTCGGTCGATCCCATGAGGTCGGCCTTGTTCACGACATTTTCGTGGCACTCAGGATGGACGATGACCTTGCCCTCCGGGTACTGCTTGCGGAAGTTGTCCACATGCACCGGCTGAAACATCTGATGCACGCTGCAATGGCCCTTCCATAAAATGAGCTTGGCGCGTTGAATGGCTTCCTTCGTATTCCCGCCGTTGGGCTGATAGGGATCCCATACGATCATGTCCTCTCGCGGGATGCCCATTCTGTTGGCCGTATTGCGGCCCAAATGTTCATCGGGGAAAAACAGAATTTTCTCGCGGCGCGCCCAGCACCACTCGATCACGGCCTTCGCGTTCGAGGATGTGCAGGTAATCCCGCCATGTTCGCCGCAAAAGGCTTTGAGCACCGCCGCGGAATTGACGTACACCGCCGGCATCACGGTCTCCTCGACCGGAACCACCCGTCCCAGGGCTTCCCAACATTGATCAACCTGCTCGATCGCCGCCATATCGGCCATCGAGCAGCCGGCGGCCATGTCGGGCAGAACGACGGTTTGATTGGACCGGCTGAGAATGTCCGCCGTCTCCGCCATGAAATGCACACCGCAAAAGACGATGTACGGCCGTTCCGACCGCTCGGCCGCCAGTCTCGCCAGCAGGAGGGAGTCGCCGCGGAAATCCGCATGCCGGATCACCTCGTCCCGCTGATAATTGTGGCCCAGGATCATCAGGCCCTCGCCGAGTTCCTGCTTGGCTGCCACCGTGCGGCTGAACAGCTCCTCCGCTGACAGCGTCTGGTAGGCGGTGATCGGCTTCGGTAAGGTGGCGATTGTTCTCACAAATTCCTCAGGTTGCTCGCGAGGGAAGTTTGTTATTTTACGATAGGCCCCCGACACAATCAATGAACCGCCCTGCGAGCAGAAGCCCTATCCCAACTGGAAGGCCCAATGGTGCGGAGCGCGATAGGTCTAATAGCCGATTGACTTCATTTCACCGCGAAGTTTATGATCGGCGCAATAGCTAGGGGAGCCCCGCGGCTGAGAGTCCGAACGATCGGACGACCCTCACAACCTGACCTGGGTAATACCAGCGTAGGGAAGCCGGAATACAGCGGTCCTTGTGAGGATTCGGCCGTACCTCTGGCTCAGAGGTGCGGCTTTTTTGTTGCGCCTCATAGCCACTTCCGAGCGAAAGGATCCACGTATGGGCGATCTGACGACCACGAACGGATCGATGAACGGGAAGGGACAGGGCGTCCGGTCTTCTTCGCTGACGACGGCGCCTTTCCCGGCCTCGCGCAAGATATATGTCGACGGTGCTCGACCGGGCGTCCGTGTGCCGATGCGGGAAATCAGTTTGACCCCCACGAAGGCGATGAACGGGTCGGCCCCGATCGTCAACATGCCCGTCGCCGTGTACGACACCTCCGGCCCTCACACCGATCCTTCGGTCACGGTCGACGTGCGGACGGGCCTGGCTCCCTTGCGGCGCCCCTGGGTGCTCGACCGGCAGGACGTCGAAGAACTGCCAGAGGTCACGTCCGCCTACGGCCGCATACGCGCCGCCGATCCCAAGCTGGCCGAACTCCGTTTCCAGCATCTCCGCAAACCTCTGCGGGCCAGGTCGGGCATGAACGTCACGCAGCTGCACTACGCGCGGAACGGCATCGCCACACCCGAGATGGAATTCATCGCCATCCGCGAGAACCAATCGCGCGAAGTCGCCAAGGACCTGGCCTCACGCAACGGGCACGGCGGCGCGGTAGCACAGCATCCGGGATTCGCCTGGGGCGCCAGCATCCCGTCGGTGATTACGCCGGAGTTCGTGCGCGAGGAAGTGGCACGCGGCCGTGCGATCATCCCGTCGAACATCAACCATCCGGAGAGCGAACCGATGATCATCGGCCGCAACTTCCTGGTGAAAATCAATGCGAACATCGGCAATTCCGCCGTGGCCTCGACCATCGAAGAAGAAGTGGAAAAGATGATCTGGTCGATCCGGTGGGGCGCCGATACCGTGATGGACCTGTCCACCGGCAAGAACATCCACGAGACGCGGGAGTGGATCATCCGGAATTCGCCGGTGCCCATCGGCACCGTGCCGATCTACCAGGCGCTCGAAAAAGTCGGCGGCAAGGCCGAAGAGCTGACGTGGGAGATCTTCCGCGATACCCTGATCGAACAGGCCGAGCAAGGCGTGGACTACTTCACCATCCATGCCGGCGTACGCCTACCATATGTCCCGATGACCGCCAAGCGGTTGACCGGCATCGTGTCGCGAGGCGGCTCGATTCATGCCAAGTGGTGTTTGGCCCACCATCAGGAGAATTTCGCTTACACCCACTTCGAAGAAATCTGCGAGATCATGAAGGCGTACGACGTGGCTTTCAGTCTGGGCGACGGGCTGCGCCCCGGCTCGATCGCCGATGCCAACGACGAGGCGCAGTTCGCCGAACTCGACACACTGGGCGAACTGACGCAGATCGCCTGGCGCCATGATGTGCAGGTGATGATCGAAGGACCAGGCCATGTCCCCATGCATATGATTCAGGTCAATATGGAAAAGCAGTTGAAGGCTTGCCACGAAGCACCGTTTTATACGCTGGGGCCGCTCACCACCGACATCGCGCCGGGCTACGACCACATCACCTCCGGCATCGGCGCCGCGATGATCGGCTGGTACGGCTGCGCGATGCTCTGTTATGTGACGCCGAAGGAACACCTGGGCCTGCCGGACCGCGAAGACGTGAAGGCCGGCGTCATCGCGTACAAAATCGCCGCCCATGCGGCGGACCTGGCGAAGGGGCATCCGGGCGCGCAGATCCGCGACAATGCCCTCTCGAAGGCCCGCTTCGAGTTCCGCTGGGAGGATCAGTTCAACCTTTCACTCGATCCGGATACCGCCAAGCAATTTCACGACGCGACGCTTCCGGACAACGCCGCGAAGGTGTCGCACTTCTGCTCGATGTGCGGTCCGCACTTCTGCTCGATGAAGATTACGCAGGACGTGCGGGGCTATGCGGCCCAAAAACAGCTGGACGAGCAGCAAGCGATTCAGATCGGGCTCAAAGAAAAGGCAGACGAATTCAGAAACACCGGCTCTGAGATTTATCGGTGAGTTTTTAGTTGTGAATTTTGAGTGTTGAGTTGGCGTGAAGAACAGCATCGTTAAGGAAAAGAGTTACTCGTTTGCGAGAGGAGTGCTTCGCTTGGGCCGCGCGCTTCGACAAAACAACGAGTTCGAACTCTCGAAACAAGTCGTGAGGGCAGGTACCAGCATTGGCGCAAATGTGGAAGAGGCCTTGGCGGGATTCAGTAGACGAGATTTTGTTGCCAAAATGAGCATTGCATCTAAAGAAGCCCGAGAAACTCACTATTGGCTGCGCTTGATTCAAGACTCTAGGGTCCTCTCGCCAGGTCTTGTCTCACCCCTGCTCGAAGACGCTGACCAACTGCTTCGCATTTTGACTGCCATCGTGAAGACGGGGCAGAACGGAACATCTCCGAAAACTAAACACTCACAACTAAAAACTCAAAACTCCAAGGACCAGTATGCCTAAGCCCAAACCAGCCCCATTACGGGAACGAGACATCACCCGGCAGATCGCCCGGGAATATTATAAAGAGTTCGATCAGCTGATCGAGAGCGACGTCATCATCGTGGGCGCCGGTCCATCCGGGCTCATTTGCGCGCACGATCTGGCGGCGATGGGATTCAGGACGGTAATCGTCGAGCAAAGCCTGGCCCTGGGCGGCGGCTTCTGGTCCGGCGGCTATCTGATGAACAAGGCCACCATCTGTGAACCGGCCAATGAAATTCTTGAAGAGATCGGCGTGCCCTGTAAGAAAATCAAAGAATGCGACGGCATGTATATGGTCGATCCCCCCCATGCCACCGGCGCCCTGATCGCCGCAGCCTACAGAAGCGGCGCCAAGATCATGAATTTGACGCGCGTGGTGGACTTGATCCTGCGCCACGACGGGTTATTGGAAGGCGTGGTGGTCAACAGCACGACGGCGGAGATGGCCGGCCACGACGTGATTCACGTCGATCCCATCGCGCTGGAGAGCAAGATCGTGGTGGACGCCACCGGCCACGATGCGGTCGTGGTGGAGCTGCTTCACAAACGCGACCGCTACAGCAAGGTCCCGGGCAATGGGGCTATGTGGGTGTCGCGATCCGAGGAAGAGGTCATGGACCGGACGGGCGAAGTGTATCCCAATTGTTTCGTCATCGGACTGGCCGTCGCCGCCGTGTATGGCACGCCGAGGATGGGGCCGGCCTTCGGCTCGATGCTGCTGTCGGGACGTTATGGGGCGGAGTTGATTAAGAAGAAGCTAAAGCAAGAGTAGTATCTCGATCAGCAGTACTCCCTGCAGGCTGATCAAAAAGGTCATCCAGCTAGGCCGCAGGGAGTGCAAACCCGGAGGCGTACTTCCTAGTACGTTGAGGAGTTCGCACGACCGAGAACGACGCTGGGGACATTTTTCAACAGCCTGATCATGGATGTACAAGATTTTTTGATCCAAGGCGAAGGCCGTGAAGAGGATAAGCGCGAGGCCTGGAGTCTGTTTCAGCAGGCGTATGAACGGCAGATGAAGGGTGAATTGGAAGAGGCCGTCAACCTCTACAAGCAATCCCTGGCCAGTCATCCGACCGCTGAGGCCTATACGTTCTTGGGATGGACCTATAGCTTCATGGGCCGTCTCGACGAGGCCATCGAGGAATGCCACAAAGCGATCGCGCAGGATCCGGACTTCGGCAATCCGTACAACGACATCGGCGCGTACCTTATCGAGAAGGGCGAATTCGACGAAGCCGTCGTGTGGTTTCAAAAAGCGATGCAGGCCAAACGTTACGAAAGCCCGGCGTTCCCGCACCTCAATCTGGGGCGTGTGTATGAGCGAAAAGGGAAATGGACGGAAGCCATCGAATCGTACAAGCAGGCCCTTGCCATCAACCCGAACTACGCGCTCGCCAGAAAAGCGCTGGGGCGGCTCATCAGTTCGTTAAACTGAACTGGTCGATCTCGTCTATCTTGTCTGTCTGGTCTCTCTAGTCGTCTGGTCCATGTGGTATGCCGCCAGCATCCAAAATCGAGGCGCATGAATGAGCACAAACTCTGACCAGACAGACAAGACAGGCCAAATAGACAAGAAGACGATCCTCGTCGCCGTCACGGATATCTTCTTTTACACCAAGGTGCGCGACGCGCTGGCGCCACAAGGCTACCGGCTTGAGAAGGCCCGCGCCCAGCAAGACATCGCGGAGAAAGCCGCGGCGACCGGCCCGGCCGTGGTACTCCTCGACATGAATGATCAGGCCATCGACGCGTTTCAGGCTCTGCAGATGCTGAAGAATGATCCGCGCTTCAAAGCCATTCCGGTTCTGGCCTATGCGAACCATGAAGAAGTGGATACCTGGAACAGGGCCAAGACGCTGGGTGTGACCAAGATTGTCTCACGCAATGAGTTTTCGTCCCGCACGAGAGAACTGGTCGATGAACTCGTCACACCAGGCGTGAAAGGTAAAACGTGAAAGGTTTCCGAGAATTCCGCATTGCTCGTTTCACGTCTCACGTTTCACGTTTCACGGATTCACGATGAAACAATCCGTCCTCCACACTCAGCACGCTCAACTCGGCGCGGTCTTTGAAGAGGTGACCGCCTGGACGATGCCTGCCCACTATGGCGATATGGCGGCGGAGCATCGAGCCGTTCGACAGGCGGTGGGGATCGCCGATCTGTCGCATCGCGGCAAGATTCGGGTCACGGGCGATGACCGCGTGAAATGGCTGCAGAGCGTCATCAGCAACGACGTGCTTTCGCTGCAGCCCGGTCAGGGCCGCTATTCCAGCCTCTTGACCCACAAAGGGAAGATGCTGACCTACTTCCGCCTCTACGTGCAGACCGATGCGGTGATGTTGGAGGACGTGGGCGAGATCGGCGAGACGACGTTTCAAACCTTGCGCAAGTTCCTGCTCTACGGCACCAAAGCCAAAATGGAAAACTGTGCCGAAAGTTGGGGCCTGCTCTTGATCAGCGGGCCGAAGGCTCCGCACGTGATCCAATCCGCCTTCGGTGTCGATGTCGCCGACCTACAACCGGTGAACTTCGTCACCGCGCAGATCGGCGGGACCGCGGCCCTGGTGCTGCGTACGGAAGAAACGGGCGAGATCGACATCGAACTCCTGCTCCCGGCGGCCGGCCTTTCGACCGCATGGAGCACGATCATGGAGGCCGGTGCCAGGTTCGGCATCAAGCCGATCGGGAACCAGGCGCGTGAAACGCTGCGCCTGGAGGCCGGCATTCCCAAAGCCGGACCGGACTTGAATGAAGAAATCGTCCCGCCCGAAGCGAATCTGGAAGGGAAAGCCTTCAGCCTCACCAAGGGCTGTTATCCGGGCCAGGAGGTTGTCGCACGAATGGATACCTACGGTAACGTGCGCCGCCACCTGGTTGGATTGACCATGAAGGATTCGATGGTGCCCCCGAAGGGGGCGAAGCTCTTCGCCGGCGATCGGGAAGTGGGCTGGATCAGCAGCGCCGCACACTCGCCCCAGCTCGGACAGGTCATCGCTCTCGGGTTCCCGTTGCGTGATTTCAGTAAGCTGGGCACGGAGCTGACCGTGGAATTCGACAGTCACAGACACCCGGCCACCGTCCACGCCTTGCCCTTCTACACAAAGGGCTATTAATAAGCATCTTCATTCGTGTTCGTAAGTTGTGGGCGAGACAAGCTAGACGTGCGCGACAGGCGCGACTCGCGAAGATGACACGTCCGACCAGTCCCGCTTTTCTCGCATGTCTCGCAAGTCCCGCGCGAAGAACGAGATATACTTTACGATTCACACTTCAGGGGTGTCGAGAACGCTGCTGGCGGACTTTTTCAGCATCCTATAAGGAGAGGAAGATGACACAACGGTGGACAGTTCCGATAGCGGTGCTCGTGCTCATGCCGCTGATCCTGGCCATGCGACCAGTGGATGAAGCGCTGCTGACGGCGGCGTCTAAAGGGGACATCGGCGAGGTGAGGACGCTCATCGAGAAAGAAGCCGACGTCAACGCGGCGAACCAGGACGGAGTGACCCCGCTCTACAGCGCAGCCGAAAAGGGGCATCGAGACATTGTCGCGCTCCTCTTGGACAGAGGCGCGCAGGTGAAGCAGGCGACGGCAGACGGCGTGACCCCGCTCCACATCGCGGTCGAGAGGGGGCATCGAGCCGTGGTGGCGTTGCTGTTGGACAGGGGCGCAGACGTCAACCAGATAAGAACGGACACCGGTGAACCCCCGCTCTTTACGGCAGCCCAAGAGGGGCATCGCGAGATTGTGGCGCTGCTGTTGGACCACGGCGCGGACGTGAAGCAGGTCAGGTCGGGCAACAACGCGACCCCGCTCTTCATCGCAGCTGCGAAGGGCCATCGGGAGATCGTGGTGCTGCTCTTGGACAAAGGGGCGGAGGTAACGCCGGCGACAACGAACGGGTGGACTGCCCTGCATGTCGCTGCATTACAAGGCCATCGGGAGATCGTGACGTTGCTGGTTGGGCAGGGAGCAGACAAGACGGCGAAGGATGCCAAAGGGCTACGCCCGGTTGATCGTGCGCGTCAGAAAGGCCACACAGCGCTGATTCCCTTGCTGGAGCCGTGAGCCCGTGGAAGTCGCGAGAGGCGCGCTAGGTGACGCCTCACCCACCCGCTAGTTTTCCGGATTTCTGGCCGCCGTCACGGCGCCCGCAAACGCCAATAGGCTGTTCCGTTCCTCGTCATCCAGCGCCAGCAAAAGGTGTACCTCCTCGCCGTGCATGAGCCGAAGACTCACGAACGGTTCCTCACGACGCTTCTCGCGGTTGTCCCACATCGCGTCGATCACCTGTACCTTGTCCAGCTGGCCGACCGAGACGACGTCGTAGCGGAAATAGGAGTCGCCGATGACGATGTCGAACAGCACGTTGCCCACCGTCAACAGTACCAGATTAAACCGGCCTTGATCCTCGTACCCTTCCGGCAAAAACTTATTGACATGGCACAGGGCCACCTTTCGGTCGCCCAGCGCCGCGCGGATTTTTGCTTTGAGCGCCTGATAGTCGATCTGCAAGGCCTTTTCATCCGGCCCTGTGGCTGTCACGGCCGCCGCTTCCGCTCTTGAGAAAATTTCATCGGCGGACATCAATCCCGACATGACCTGTTCCCCCCCTCTGTATAATTGAATCCGACGTGAGTGACGCATCCCCGGACCTGAAGCCGGGTGGCGTGATGCCACCGTAACCGGCTGTCAGCCATGATTGCAAGGGGGAAAAGGCGAGAGCGACCGCTACGTTGCGGAGAGACGATGGGAGAAGCGAAACTGCCCGGTATCGTCCACAAACATGACTTCGAAGGATGAGGCGGTTACCCGAACCAGGCCGAAATTGTAGTACCCGCCCTCATGCGCCAGAGTTTTCGGTCTAAGTGCCTGGCTCGGATACGACATCCTCCCCGGCGCAGCCGAGAGCGGACCGGCGATAAATTCATGGAAGTCGGGCACTCCGTCCCCCGTGGGATCGTAGGCGTTGGCCTGCACATAGTGCACGTCGCCCGAAATGAACACGACGTTCTTCAACTGTTGACCCAGAATGGCATCGACAAGCACCTGCCGTTCGCGCTCGAAGCCCGTCCCGTCCGGCCCTCCCGCCCAGCCGTCGTTGCCGGGGACCGCCAATCCGCCATTCTTGGGAATGGAGAGCGGCACGGAGGTCGCAATCACCTTCCAGGTCGCGCTGGACCCCTTCAGTCCGTCGAGCAACCACTGCAATTGCGCCGCGCCGAGCATCGTTTTCGCAGGCCCGTCAAGGTCGGCGTTGCGACTGCGGTAGGACCTGGTATCCAGAATGAACAGCTCCACATCGGCTCCGTAACGAACCGCGCGATACATGCGATGCCGATCCTCCGACGGCGTGGCGATCGGCCAATACTCGAGCAGAGCCCGGCGCCCGTCCGGCATCCGTGCCTCGAACGGACCGGCGAAGTTGTTCCAAACCTCATGGTCATCCCACACCATATAGACGGGCACGGTTTCAAGAAACCGGCGAAGCGCCTCGGCGCCCCGTTGGTACCGATGTCGCGCGCGATATTCCGGCAGAGTCGTCGCCGTGAAGTCAGCCCCTGGTTCATTCGGCGGGGACGGGCATGGATCGTCGCTGTAGATACTGTCGCCGAGAAAGACGAAAAAGTCAGGACGTTGTCGGCGGATCACGTCAAAGATCGGATAGCCGCCCATACCCCGGCGGCATCGTCCCTGCCCTCCGAAATCTCCGCTCCAGGCGAAGGTCAGCGGCGCAGAGGTACCGGCATCCGGCAGGGTCGTCAATTCCCCTCTCTCCGCAAGTTTGAGTTGGAGCTGATCGTTCCCCACCCCTGCTTTCCCTACCAGCATGTGATAGCGATAGCGCGTGGCAGGACTCAATCCCTCAAGGCGGATCGTTAACGTAAAATCGGACTCGGCGCTGGTCACAAACCGTGCTGTCCTGGCGACCGGCGCAGCCACGGGCACCATCTGTGAAATCGTCTCCCAGGTCGAGGGCGGCGCCCACTCCACCTGCACCGTGGCCGGCCCGTCAGTGCGTACCCAAAGCAACGCGCTGGTCGAGCCGACATCGCCCACCGCAATTCCTTGCGGCAAAAGATCCTTGGCTAAGACGACTGATTCCAGAAACGGACTCTCCGGCGGAAGCCCTTCACGCGAGGGTGAGACACAGCTGATCGGGATAGAAGCCAGCAGGCAGACACAGGCCAGCAGAAACGGGACGCGCATGGGGCAGTTCTACCCCATGGGAGAAACGAGGTCAAGCAAGGAGTCCAGATGGAGGTCTTGAAAAGGAGGAAAGCCGACCGGCATACTGACCAACATCTCACGAGGGTTGCGATGCACGACAGCGGCTGCTGCGTCCCAAACTGCCAAGCCCACCCCTATGCCCCGGCCGGGACCCGCTCTGTCTGCAAAGATCACTTTCTCAACTTCCTCACCTGGCGCCGCCGCCGTGGCCCGCAGATGTTTCACTCGTATGCCGCAATGACAATGGAACAGCGCGACACCATCGCCGCCGAGTGGATCAAGACCATCCGTGTTGACGAAGTACCGGCCGCCACGCAAAGACTCTGACGGACGACATTCGCTCACGCTACAGCCCGAGATTATACTGGTGAAACTCGTTGTCTCGTTTCCATCCCAATGCCTCATACAACCGCTGAGCCGGCCCGTTCGTGATCGCCGTTGATAGCTCAAGGCGAACTGCTCCTGCGGCGCGAGCAGTCTCAGCAGCGGCGATCAGGAGCAGCGTGCCGACGCCGCGGCGCCGAGCACCAGGGGTCACAAAGAGATCGCTGAGCAGATAGATCGGCGCGGCGAGGACCGACGAAAAAGTGGGAAACAGCTGAACAAACCCGATGGCAGCCCCACCACGACCTTCGGCAATCAGGATCACCGACTCGCCCCGAGCAAGGCGATCAGCTAAAAACTGCCGCGCAACAATCAGATCCGGCTTCTGACCATAGAACTGGCGATATCCGTCAAACAGCGGGACCAGCTGATCGAGATCCTGCAACGTTGCCCGACGTACCGTGTCAGTCATGAACTGGTGGTGTGGGGCTAACACTGGCGCTCAGCTGCCGGCGAAGCCGGTCGGCTGGACTGGCTCCTTAGACGTTCCCAAACTCTGCCTCAACAACGAGGGGGACAACCCCTCGAGCCCAGTTCCCACGACGTTTATCTCCCAACTCGTGGAGGATATGCTCTATGAAGGCCCGACGCCCAGGGTCGGACTCAAGCTCTAGCGCTTAATGCAAATCCTCTCGGCCCCCCATCCTATCGCCCATCTGGAAGCGGGCAGCACCGCGCATTCTATAGGCATCGGCGTGCCGAGGATTGATCTCCAGAACCTTTGTCAAGTCTGCCCTGACTCCGGCAAGATCGCCTTGGTAACTCCTGGCAAGAGCGCGGGCAAGGTAGGCTTCAACACACTGGGGATCGATCTCCAAGGCCTTCGTGAGGTCCGCGATACCCCCACCGAGGTTGCCTTGCTGCAAGCGGGCGATGCCACTGCGGAAGTAGTCATCCGCTCTTTCAGGAACCTGCGCCACATTCGCAGAAGATGTCGCACATCCCCACGAGGTCAGGAGTACTAGCATGAGGCCGAGAGGCCACCACAGATACCCTTTACGAGCTTGCGGATGTTTCATGCTGACTCTCTCGTCTCCGCACATCCCAACACCCAACCAACGGTCCCTCTCCGTCTTCAAGCTGAACGCCTAATGATTGAGTATACTGACCGGCATAACATGCCCAAACGGACAGCGTTCTGGGATCAGACTCTGGCGTCGGTTCAATCACTTGTAAACGCCCCCCTCAACTCCTCACCTGCGTGTTATGCAGATCGGCATAGCTCCGTTATAGCTGCGAAGGACGCACCCCTTGTACCAGCGCATCTGCGGGATTCCGTATGCCTTTCCCACCCCGATTCAACACGTGCGTATAGATCATATGGCTGTCTGCACATCGGTGTGCACAAATGGCTATTGCACCATTCGAATATTATACCCGTCTTCGAGTACGTGGGTAGCAAACGAATGCCGCCGCGTGTGGCAGCTCGCGGTTTGGCAATCCCAGCCTTGACGGTGCCGTCCTTCATCGTCTTCTGAAGGACGGAGTTACGGAGGTGGCACCTGTATTCCTTTTCCTGTCTCCCAATCTAAGGGCAACGAGGGGGATGCCTCCAAGTGCGCGCTCAGCGAGCAGAGCAGACTGCGAGGCCACCAAAATCCCTTCACTCGCGGCCCACCCAGTACATAGGTCGGCGCTTCAGATTCATCACCGCTAACACTCGGATATGGTCAGGCTTGATTGAATAGAGCACAACGTAGGGAAACCGGAGAACCAATCGACGGCGGATTGTCCCCATGATCAGGGGACCGGCCTCATGGAAATTCATGATGGCTTGAGTGCACCGCTCGACCTCGTCGAGAAACGCCGATCCAAGCCCTGGACTTTCCGAGTCGTAATACTGGGCGGCTTCATTCAACTCACGGCGGGCCAATCGATGGTAAGAAACTCTGGCCATTCACTTCAGCTTGGACCGGGCTTCACGAAACACGTCTCCCGCGGGAATACCGGAATCGGGATCAGCATCCATCTCCGCATCTCTCCGCTCTGCTTCCTCTGCCCAGAGCTGCGCATTTTCTTCTTCGGAAAGATCTTCCAGACTTTCCAACAATTTCCCGGCCAGGCGCGCGCGTGCCTTCGGGTCTAATTTCAACGCCTCGGCTTCAAGTTCGTTGAGACTCATGCGCGAATTCTACACCAAACCGGATTATTGAACCAGCCGATATCACGAGAGCATCCTCCCTCACACTGTGCCCCCTTGGAGAGGGCGCTGGTTGGCCGCTGAGCGCGCGCATCCAACGAGGGCCTTCTAAGGCCACGCACGAGCAAGCACCACCTCCACTCCTTCACGAGACTTCTCAAGGGTGTGGTCTCGTAGCCTTCTCCTGCGCGCATGGCGCGACCACCGCTGGGTTTCTCCTCTCCCCACAACCCAGGGCTAGCGCGGGGGGTGCCTCCAAGTGCGCGCCTGCAGCGAGCACACCATCCTCCAGTGAAAGCCTAATCAGCCTTGTGTGCGGGCTGCGCGAGCAAGGAGATACCCCCCGCGCTAGCCAGCCACCGGCGACCCGTGATGATGAATCATCAGCCACTCGTCGCCGATGCGTTCGAAGAGATTCGTGGCAAGGACCTTCGCTTGCTGCGGCTCGTCGGACTGTTGCGTGGTAATGTTCTCGACGCAGATGACCCAGGCCATGTCGCCCGCGACCTGCACCATCACGTCGGTGAGTTCGAACTTCATCGAGAACGTGTTGTTGAAGATCAGCACCCAGGAGTCGCGTACGCTCGGCCAGTCGGACCGCAGCGTCCAGCCCGGATGGACGCAGGTGACATACTCCTGATGCGCCCAGACCTCGTCCATCTTGGCGATGTCCAGACTCTCGAAGGCGTCGTAGAATTTCTGGTTCGCCTTCGTCACTTCTTCAATACGCTGGCTCAGCATGGACGACCCCTGACACTGAAAGGAAGCCGTATCATACTGCAACCATAATGACGAGGGCGAGTGGAAACAGGGCACAGCCAGGTTATCCTTCTGTCTCGCTGCCCGCGCACGACTTGAGAACGGCTGGCGCGCGAAATGCGGGACAAGCGCGACTCGGGAAGATCAAGCTTCACTTGACTCGTCCCGCGTTTCTCGCCAGTCGCGCGAGTCTCGCACTAGGAACAGATGCGCTTCACGAGCACGTGGTGGCTAGGAGGTGAGCCGGGACGTCTGGCGATTAACCACCCACACGCCGGCCAGGATGAGCCCGATGCCGATGACTTCGATGATGCCGACCGATTCTCTCAGAATGAGGGCGGACAGCCCGACGGCTGCGACCGGTGTGAGGTTCCCCACAACTGACGCCCGCGAAGGACCGATACCTTGCACGCCGAATAGCCAGGCCTGCTGGGCCACGGCCGTAGCAAACACCACGAGATAGCCGAGCGCAAGCCAATCGGGCGTCGTCACCGACGCGACACCCGCATCCATCATCTTCCGATCAGTCCAGAGGAGCGGGATCTGCAGGGCTGTCGCGACCAGCAGCGTGGTCCAGTTTACGGTCAGCGGCGAGACCCGTTCCATAATCGTGCGGCTCCCGATGCTGTAGAGCGCCCAACTCACCACGCCCAGGAAGACCAGCGTGCTGCCCAGCAGCGGCTGTTCGCCGGCCGCCTGGAACCCAGCCACGGACACCAGTCCGACGCCCGCAAAGGACAGGACCGCTCCGGCCCACACGGCGCGCAGAGGCACGTCGCGGATCAACATCGCCGAGAGGAGCGCGGTCACCACAGGACTCGATCCGATGATCACTCCTCCCACGGCTCCACTCACATACCTCAGTCCCATTAAAATCAGTAGGTGATTGCCCAACACACCGAGCCCGAGCAGGCCCAACAAGCGGATATCCGAGGCACTCACTTTGATAGCGCCGCCTTCCTTCGACCACCAGGTCGCCAGAAGGATCGCCAATCCGCCGATATCGCGGAGGACCGACGCTTCGACCGCGGAGAACGATCCGAGCGCCATCTTCTGCGCGACGATCGAGCCGCCCCAGAGGACCGCCGCAAGCACGACCGATCCATAGGCCAGCGTCGTGGATGGGGGCGTCATGTCCATGGTAGATACCGCTGTTTCTATCCCCCGTCAAGAAGTATTCAGTGGCGCACGCGGGTTACTTGACTGCGCTGACGTTTGTGGTAGTCTGCCTCACCCACGTGAGGCCCTAAGGCTTCTTTCGCACCAGCAGAATCCCATCTCGAATCGTGACAAGCACGGCGTGGACCCGGGAGTCCTGAGCAACCGCTCGATTCAATTCCTGGATGGCCGCCGTCCGCTCATCCCGAGGCGGCTGTTTCAGTACGTCGCCGCTCCACAACACATTGTCGATCAGGATCACGCCTTTCGGAGAGAGCAGGTCAAAGGCCCGGCGGTAGTAATTGAGGTAACTGGCCTTGTCCGCGTCGATAAAGATCAGATCGAATAAGCCGGTAAGCCCTCGCATCGTGTCCAGCGCCGGGCTCATTCGTATCTCAATCTTCCTTCCACATGATGCCTGAGCGATGTACCGTCGAGCCAAGGCCGCAGACTTCTCATCGACCTCGCAGGTGATCACCGTCCCATCATCCGGTATGGCTTCGGCAAAGCAGAGGGTGCTATAGCCCGTAAACATGCCGATTTCCAGCACCCGCTCGGCGCCAACAAGCTGGACCATCATCTTGAGGAAGGCCCCTTCCAACGGCCCTACCAGCATCTGCGCATCCTCCATCGTTCGCTGGGTCTCCTCCCGAAGGGCTCGGCAGACCGCTGATTCCTTCATAGAATAGGCCTGGGCATAGGCTTCGATATCCGACGGTACAAGCCTGTTCATGGTTTACCCTTTCGACGGTTTGAAAAATCCCGCCGCCGTTGCGTAGACTGACAAAAGACGATCGGCGCCAGCGCGCCGGATCTTAGCATAGCCGAGAGGAGACCCAGCTTGAAAACCATTGCGACCTTGGCCCCCCTCACCACCAGACTGCTGGAAATCCAGCGCATCACTAGCGCCGCCACCGTGCTGTCGTGGGATCAGGAAACCTACATGCCGGCAGGTGGTGGTGAAGCGCGAGCCGAACAAATCGCCGTACTCCACGGACTGGCACATCAAAAGCTGGTCTCCCCGGAGATGGAGAAGATCCTCTCGCAATGGATCGATCCAGCCACCGGCCAAGCATTCGAGCAGCCGGGAGACGGATGGGACGAATCGTCTCGATCGCTGCTGCGGGAGGTCTGGCGGGATTACAGTCGGGCCAAGAAACTGCCGTCCGATTTCGTGATCACGCTGAGTCGCGAATGTTCGCTCGCGCAACAGGTCTGGGCGGAGGCGAAGGAACAGAACAAGTTTGCCATGTTTCTCCCGAATCTCTGCACCGTGCTGGCGCTCAAACGCGAAGAGGCTCGGTATCTCGGTTACCAGGATTCGCCCTACAACGCGCTTCTAGACGTCTATGAGCCAGGCTCCACGATCGCCGCGCTTCGGCCGGTCTTCGCCCGGCTGAAGTCCCGACTCGTCCCGTTGCTCAAGCGGATCACCCAGAGTAGGGTTCGGGTAGACGACGGGATCCTGCACCATTCGTACGACCAGGCCCGGCAACTGGAGTTCGGGCGGCTGGTCCTGATCGCCATGGGTTACGACTTCGAACGGGGACGCCTGGACCTTTCAGCCCATCCCTTTACGACGTCGTTTCACCCGACCGACGTGCGCGTCACGACCCGGGTGCACGAACACGAACTGCAATCCTGCCTCTTCAGCTGCATCCACGAGGGGGGACACGGCCTCTACGACCAGGGGCTCGATCAGCGGCATTTCGGCACCCCGCTGGGCGACGCAGTCTCTCTGGGCATTCATGAGAGCCAGTCGCGCCTCTGGGAAAATTGCGTCGGGCGCTCTCGGGCCTTTTGGCGGTTCTTTTATCCTATTCTGCAGCAGACCTTTCACCATCAGCTGCGCGGGGTGGATGCCGAGCAATTTTATGCCGCCATCAACTGCGTGAAACCGTCGCTTATTCGTGTCGAAGCCGACGAGCTGACCTACAATCTCCACATCATGCTCCGGTTCGAGATCGAGCAAGACCTCCTGGAAGGCAGGATCGGGCCCGAGGATCTCCCCGCAACTTGGAACCGGAAGATGGAGGAGTATCTGGGCATCACGCCCAAGTCGGATTCAGAAGGCGTGCTCCAGGATGTCCACTGGTCACTCGGGGCGTTCGGCTATTTCCCCACGTATACGCTGGGCAATCTCTACGCGGTGCAGTTCTTCGAGCAGGCTAAATTGGAGATTCCCCACCTGGAGGATGAAATCGCGGCCGGGCAGTTGATGGTGCTCCGGCGATGGCTGGGCCAAAAAATCCACCGTTGGGGCCGCATGTTCACGCCGGACCACCTTGCCCAGCGCGTGACGGGCACCAGCCTGAGTCCGGAGCCGTTCCTCGCGTATGCGGAGAAAAAATACGGCGAGATTTACCAGCTCTGAGCATCCGGTGGCAGAGGGCTGCCATAGCCCATCGCCGCATTCAACTTTGCCAACATCGCCGGCGCAAGTATGAACTCGGCCTGCACTTCGATCCGATGAGGTACGAGAAGCGTACTGTGAAAAACGATATCCCGAATAGGAATCTTGAATTCCGGTTGTTGAGGGGTGCTCAGCTCGACGGCCTCGACAGACTTGGTAATCACGCCGCTGTCCTGCGGCCCATAGGTCGCGACGACCGCGTCGATGATCGCCTTGACCTTCTCATTGGCCTCCACCCCTTCGATCCCCTTCAGCAACAGGGGAATCACCTCTTCGTTCGCCTGATCGGATAACGTGAAGTTTTCGATCCTCCCCTTGCGGCGAAGCGACGTGAGATCGTTATCCAGCTCCGTACTGAACGCTCCGTAGGCAAACCGGAAAAACTCGAAGTGGAATCCCCTGCAGCCTTTCCCGAAGGTCTGCAGTTCGCAGAGAAAACACAGTTGCTGCAACTTCACATCGCTCAACAGCCCGTGCGGTTCAGCCAGGTGCAGCACGTACAGCAGAAGCGCTCGATCGACCGTGAGTTGACTGGGCGTCCGCATGCGTTCTCCGACGGGTCGGGCAGCGGTCGCACTATAGACAGCCCCCGCAAAGAACGTCAAACCGGTGTGCATCGGACCTTCACCCCCCACACTTGACCGGATGCCAGGTTTCGTCTTTAATGGGTTGCCCAATCCAGGATTACAGTGGCCGGCGTGTCTAAGCATGCAAAAGAAATGGGGGTGCTGAAGGAGCACCTCGGGAAGCACCAGCTGAAGTTCACGCGCCAGCGTGAACTGATCCTGGACGCCTTTCTGAAGCAGGAACACATCACCGCAGAAGATCTTTATCACCAACTTGCTCGAAAAGATCCGCACTTGGGCTTGGCCACAATTTACCGTACCCTCAACCTGTTCTGCGAAGCAGGCCTGGCGCAGGCCCGGCATTTCGGCACCCAGACCCAATACGACAATGTGTCCCACAAAGGGCACCACGATCACCTCATCTGCACCGGCTGCGGGAAGATCGTCGAGTTCGAAAACTGCGACATCGAGCGTCTCCAGGAAGAGGTGGCCGCCCGCAACGGCTTCACGATCCAGACCCACCGCCTCGAACTCTACGGACTCTGCTCCCGCTGCCATCATTGACCCCTGAGATTTTTTCTGCTATTCTTTTTGAGAGGATTTATCAATTTCAATTGCCAGAGGGATGGGTCTGTGTCCGGCTTGGTTCGGCGTCTCACTTCTCCGCGGTATTTCGCATGGCAACTCGTGGGGTTGCGCTTTTCGATCGGATCGCTTCTCGCGCTTGCCTGGCTGCTCGCGGCAATGCTGGCCCCGGCCACCGATAAGCTGACCGTCTATTCAGGACGTGCCGAACGGCTGATCAAGCCGGTCCTCGATGCCTTCACCGCTTCGACGGGCATTCAAATTGAGCTTCTTTCCTCCGGCACCACCGAATTGGTGAACAGGCTGAAGGCAGAGGGGGACCGCAGTCCAGCCGATCTCCTGATTACCAACGATGCCGGTAGCTTGGAAATCGCCCGCGCTGCAGGGCTACTGCGCCCGTTGAACATGCGAGAAATTGATCGTGCCATTCCTCCCCAGTTCCGTGCGGCGGACAATAGCTGGGTCGGTTTATCCGGCCGCTTCTGGATCATTGTCTACAACACGACCATGGTCAAGCCGGATCAGGTCCGATCCCTGCTCGATTTGGCTGATCCCAAATGGAAAGACAAGATTGCCATCCCGAACTCCGGAAGCGAGTACTTGCAGGCGGGTGTCTCGGTGGTCCGCGCGAGCATCGGCGACGATCGCACCAAAACATTTCTCCAGGGTCTACGAGACAACGCCGGAACGCAGGTCTATCAGAAGAGCTCGCAAATCGTGGACGCGGTGGCGAAGGGTCAGGTCGCGATGGGTGTCGTGAACCACTATTACGTGTATCGGCACCTGGCCACGCAACCAACGGCTCCGCTCGCGGTTCTGATGCCGGATCAACAGGAAGGTGGCATGGGCGCGATTATGAACGTAGCGGGTATTGGGGTCCTCAAACATACCCCCCGCATCGAGAGTGCCAAATTGCTCGTCGAGTTCCTTGTGGCGCAGGTTGGCCAGAAGATGTTCGCCGACCTCGATAAGGAATACCCCCTACATCCGGAGGTAAAGGCCGATCCCGCGCTCATCGAGCGGAAAAGCTTTCGCGCGGCCTTGGTCCCTTTGACCAAACTCGCCGAACTGCGCGAGCCCACGCTTCTGCTCATCGAACAAGCAGGGCTCCGGTAACAGACGAGCCTGCTTGTGACCACTTTACGTCAACATCTCCTTTCACCTCTGCAGCTGGTCGCTTGGACCAGTGCCGCACTGATCCTGTTGCCGTTCGGCTATGTGACCACCCTAGCCTTTTCCGCCGATCCGGCTGTGTGGCAGCGTCTTTGGGCCACTCGTATCCCTGAGCTGCTGATCAATACCATATCCTTGGCTGGCGCGGTGGCCGTCCTCACGCTCGTGCTGGGAGTATCGACCGCCTGGATGGTGACGCGCTTCGATTTTCACGGACGCTGGCTCTGGGAAATAGCCCTTGTGTTGCCGCTGGCCATGCCGACATACGTGTTAGCTTACGTCTACAATTATCTCTTGGGGTTCGGTGGACCGGTAGAACATCTCTGGCAGATGGTCGCAGGACCTCAAGCCAGAATCTCCTCTCCCCAAAGCTTCTGGGGCACGACGCTCGTCATGGCCCTTGACACCTTTCCTTTCGTGTATCTCCTCACCCGCAGCGCACTCTTGAGTCTGAACGTATCGTTCGAAGAAGTGGCCCGTACCTGTGGAGCCTCTCATCTTCAGACGATACGACGCGTAACCCTGCCGCTGCTGCGACCGTCCATCGTCGCGGGCATGGCGCTCGTGATCTTGTACGTCGTGTCCGATTTCGGCGCCGTCTCCCTCTTGCGCTATCAAACGCTGACCTACGCCGTCTTTCAGCAAATGACCGGACGGTCCGACAACGCGGCTGCGAGCATCCTGAGCATTTTGCTGGTAATCCTCGCTCTGGTGTTCTTGTTGGCCGAGCGATGGTTCCGCCACAAGAGTCGGTTCTACCAGACCACGGGCCGCTACCGTGTGCCGCAACGAATCCGAAGTGGATGGCTCAAGACCACGGCGCTCACGACGTATCTTGCCACCATCGTGGGCGCTGCCTTCGGCGTTCCCGCCTATTTGCTCGTGCAGTGGAGTCTGTCCCCGGAGGCCTTGGCGATTGTGGATGCCCGCTTCTTCGGCTTTGTATGGAACAGTGCCCTGCTGTCGGCCCTCGCCGCCACGGCCGGAGTCCTGGTTGGCCTTCCGCTGGCCTATCTTGCAAGCCGAAGACCGACATGGCTGAATATCGGCTGCCTGCAAGCGGCCTACGCCGGCTATGTGCTCCCCGGACCGGTCGCCGCTCTCGCCGTGCTGGTCTTCGTTCTCAAGCTGATGCCGTTCTTCTACGGCACCGCTGTCGTGTTGGTCGTCGCGTATGTGCTGCATTTCCTCCCCGTCGGACTGCAATCGCTCGAACCGGCGTTGCAGCAGATCACTCCCAATCTGGAAGAAGTGGCCCGCACGCTGGGGCTCGGCGTTCAGGAGACCTGGCGGCACGTAACGCTGCCTCTGATTCGCAATGGCTTTATGGTGGCCTGGGTCTTGATGTTTTTGCAGACGATGAAGGAACTCCCGGCCACGTTGCTTCTGCGACCGGTGGGCTTCGATACGCTGGCGATCCGCGTGTGGCTTGAAGCGAGCGAAGAATACTATCAACTGGCCGCGCCCTCCGCGCTGCTGATCGTTCTCGTGGGTTTGCCGGCCCTGGTTCTGCTGCTCTCACGCGATTGGCGGGGGGCGTAGGAACGAGATCGCTATGGAATCACACGGGACGCATGTGGAAGCTGACCAGCTCGAAGGCCAAGTCAATCTCTACACGCCTACGTCTTTCATCTTAGAACTTCGCTCGGTGTCCTGCGCCTACGATTCGCATCGGCCGGCAGTTCGTGATATTTCTTTTTCAGCACAGGAAGGGGAAATCCTCTGCCTGCTTGGGCCGTCGGGGTGCGGCAAGACGACCATTCTTCGGGCAATCGCGGGCTTCGAGCCGGTCCAGGCCGGAGAGATTTTCCTCTCCGGTCGACGCGTGTCCTCTTCCTCCGAGACGATTCCTACTGAAGAGCGGCACGTCGGCATGGTCTTCCAGGAATATGCGCTGTTTCCCCATCTGCGCGTCGCCGACAACATTGCCTTTGGCCTCCGCCACCTGTCACGCCCTGAGCGCAGATGCCAGGTCCAAGAGATGCTGCGACTCACCGGCCTGGAAGGGTTCGAGCGACGTTACCCGCACGAACTGTCCGGCGGGCAACAGCAACGAGTGGCGCTGTCACGGGCATTGGTACAGAACCCGATCGTGCTCTTGCTGGACGAACCGTTCAGTAATCTGGATCCCGATATGGCCGGACGCATGCGGCAAGAAATCCATGCGCTCTTACGCCGAACGAAGACGACCACTATTTTGGTGACTCACGACCATGACGAAGCCTTCGCCATGGCGGATCGAATTGCGGTATTGAACCAGGGCGTGCTCGAACAGTTGGACTCGCCGGAATCGATCTACCATCTGCCGGCCACGCCGTTTGTGGCCGACTTTGTAGGGCAAGCCGATTTCGTTCCGGGACGGATCCAAGAAGGCATGGTTCACACGGAACTAGGAGAGTTTCCCAACACGCTGAGCAGCGGGGATGGGACTCCGGTGGTCGTCATGATCCGCCCGGACGATATTCACCTCACGCCGAATAAGTCGGCTGGATCGCGGATCGTGGCCCGACAATTCCGAGGCTCGGAGAATCTCTATACAGTTCAGCTCGGCTCCGGCCAAGTCGTGCATAGCAGCGAAAGCTCGACCAGCGTGTATCAGGAAGGGACGGCGGTCGAACTTCGCGTTTCCGCGACACACACCGTGCTCTTTCGAGCCGACCAACTCTCTCGATAGGGGGGTCAGCACACCCCATGCGCAGGCAGATTGACAGACTTCCACGCAATCTGGCAATGATGGACTCGTGTTCCGGCTCCCACCCCGCCAGTTCGGGTCATACCCACAGGCAATAAGGAGTCGCGATGGACGCGTTGAAGCACGCCGTAGATTACGGAGTTATCGGCCTCTTGCTAGCCCTCAGCCTGTGGTCGGTGGCGGTCGCAGTCGAGCGCTGGCTTTTCTATCGGCGGGTCAATCTCTCTCAGTTCTCCAACGTGCTGCTGTTGGAAATTACCCTGACCAAACGTCTTGTGATCATCGGAACCGTTGCCGCCAATGCTCCATACATTGGCCTCCTCGGGACCGTCCTTGGTATCATGCTGACGTTCCACACGATGGGCACCTCGGGCACAATGGCCGTCAACACCATTATGATCGGCCTGAGTCTGGCGTTGAAAGCCACGGCGGTCGGCTTGCTGGTGGCGATTCCCTGTGTCGTCATGAACAACGTGCTTCGTCGCCGCGTGTCCGAACTCTTGACCCAATACAAGGCCTTGCATGGAACGGAACATTGATCAAATCAACGTCATCCCACTTGTGGATGTCATGTTGGTCTTGCTTGTCATCGTATTGACCACCGCGACGTTCATCAGCACGGGCCAGATTCCCGTGAACTTGGCCAAGGCCAAGGCCGTTGGCGACCGAAAGGACGTGCCCATCGTGATTACGCTGACGTCGGAAGGTGGTCTGTTTGTCAACGACCAACCGATTCCCGACGGCGGTCTCCCGACAGCGCTCACCGCGCAATCTCGCGAGTCCGCCGTCGTCGTCCGCGCGGATAAAGTGACCTTGCTGGAGAACTTCGTGGCGTTGGTCGACGAAATTCGCAGCCTGGGGTTCCAACACGTCAGCCTGGAAGTCATCCGACTGTGATTCAGGATTCAATGCGCCATCGCCTCGACAGAACCGACCCCCGAGCGACGGGATGGCTCGTGTCCTGTCTGCTGCATGGCAGTCTGGTTTTCGCGGCAGTCCTTTTCGTACAGCGCATACAGTTGGCGCCACAACCGGAACCGTTCAAGTGGAACGTGGCGATGGTTGCGCCATCGTCGCTGTCGGCACCACCGGATCGAGAAGCATCCGCCCCTCCGGTCCAGGTGAAAACCGTCTCTGCACCGACACTTCAACGGTCCGCGCCTCCCCCATCGGCTGCCGAGTTGGTAGCCGAATCGCTTGAAACACGTGTCGAAACGCCGACACCGCCTCCGTCACCCCTTGCACCTGCAGCTGAAAAGCCGACGCCGACCACGCCGCCGCTACCACCATCACCGACCGCGGAACTCACCGCCAATCCTGCCCGCGAGCAAGTTCCTTCTCCTAAAGCCATAGAGACAGCAGACTGGCTCATCAAACAGGCCGAGCCGATTGCATCACCCGCGCCCCCTGTCCTTCCGTCTTCCCACCACGCTCAGGCCGCGCCCGCCGCCCAGTCGCCTGATCCGCCCGCAGCGCCACTCCATGATGTCGTCACTGCTGAGCCGGCTCCGCCTTTGCCCACGCTTGATCCGGGCTCCCGGCAGCAGGCATCCCCAGCCAACACCGACCCAACCCCTTCAGCCCATAATGACTCGGCAGCGCTCACCAAGGAGGGGCCGAGTTCTCCGCTGCCCGCCGCCACTTCCGGACCACAAGTCGCTCTCGCTGCCACCAGACAGACCAAGCCGGCCAAACTCGACTATGGATGGCTCGCCGATCTGATGGCGGGATGGATCGAGAACCTCGACAAACGCTATCCGGCGATGTTGCGAACGGAGGGGATTCAGGGAAAAGTCACGTTGACCGCGTTGCTCCACGAGGATGGGATGCTGAGCGACATCCACGTGGCCAAAAGTTCCGGCAACGCCATGCTCGACCAAGTGGCCGTCGAAGATGTGAGAAAAGGCCCTGCCGTCACGCTGTCTCGTCCGCTGGAACGCCCGCCGATGCCGGTGAAGTTCTCGATCATTTACGATCTAAAAACGACTCGCTAATCGTCGCGCACATGCTGGGCAGTCCTGTCGCATCCGGCCTCGCAGCGCCTCGGTCTGATCGAACGTCAGGACGATGCCCCCCATACCGTGCCTTTGCCTCATGGATAGCGCAATCGAGAGCGCAGCCCCGGCGATACCATGACCCTTCCTTGGTCATCGACAATGATCGCTTCCACGTCTGCCAATTGTTCAACCAAGGCCATGCCTCGTTCGGGGCCCAACACGAAGATCCCCGTGTCGAGACCATCCACGAGCGCCCCCTCCTTTCCGATCACGGTCACGCTCTGGCAAGACCGGGCTGGGCGCAAGGTCTGCGGATCCAGAATATGATGATAGCGAACCCCGTCTCGTTCGAAGAACCGTTCATAATCTCCGGCCGTTGAAATGGCTTCATCCTTCAAGTCGATGACGGCAATCAGAGCCCCTTCCTGACGCGGATGCTTGATGCCCACGGCAAAACCGGCTGCGTCGGGAAGCGCGCCGAACGTCTTGATATCTCCCGACAAGGCGACCACTCCTGCGCCGGCACCCGCCCCTTTCATCGCCTCTACCGCCCAATCCGCGGCATAGCCCTTCCCGATGCCGCCCACATCGATCTTCATGCCCTCGTGCGGAAGAAAGATAGTCCGTGCATCCCAATCAAGTTGGATGCTGGTCCAATCGACGAGAGCTCTCAGCTGCTGCAACTCCGCATCGCTTGGAATGTGTTGTCGCTCAGTGACGCTCCAAAGCTCGACTACAGGCCCGACGGCGATATTGAACCCTCCCCCCGTCAATCGCGCCAGCTCGAGCGAGCGGGCGACCAGATCAAAGGTCTCCCGGCTGACTGCCACCGGCTGACGTCCGGCCTCCGCATTGACGCGGGACAGTTCGCTCGCGGGAATCCAGGTGCTTAACAATCGTTCGAGTCGTTTGATCTCCTCGAATCCTGCTTGAATCGCCTTGTGGCCCCCCTCGTTGTTGGATGCCACCGCCGTGATGGAGACCAGCGTCCCCATGTGCATTTGGGCTCGCTTTACCAGCACGTGCGGGGAGGCAGATGGAACCCCCGCACAGCCTGTCGCCGATATGAGAATCGAACAGAGCCATCCCATGTGCCAGGTCCCCCGCATCGAGACACGAGGACCTCTCCCGGGAAACAACGTTCGAGGCATACTCATAAACAAGGGGAAATTATAGGAAACCGGGAAACGGATTGCATCCCGTTGCATTCGCCCAAAGGAACAGCCTCTTGACAGATACCAGGTAACCAGGATATTAATAATCGTTCTCAATTTCATTTGCAATTATTTAACATAACATTATTTAACATAACCATGAACACCGCGAAAACTCCGGCATCGGAACGCTGTCAGGGCAGTGAAACCCGCTGTGAGTGCGGCCAGTTGATCGCCAAAGTTGTCGAAGGAGGGCTGGAGCTCAAGTGCAAACGCTGCAAACGCATCGTCTTGATCCCCTTCTCCGCCATCGAAGGAGCCGGCAGCCTCGCGTCATGAACCGATCGATCGATGAAAGGAGGTCTACCGCGGAGTACGCTCCGTTTATTCGTGCTTCCATCTCACTTGTTCGCCACGCACAGACCAGAGACCACCGAGTCCCGAGTCAGACCATTATCTTACTCACCATGGAGGATACCGATGACACTGCGGTCAATCCTCGGGGCTCTCGTCATCGCCAGTTTGCCGGTCATGCCGGTCTGGGCAGAAAACATGACCCCGGAGGAGATCAAGAAGTTGGTAGATGAAGCGGTAGAAAAACGTCTCCAAGAACGCGATCGCCGGGAGGGCCCTCGTGAACAGAAGGACGGCGGGACAGGAGAGACCGGCCAGCCAGGAGTCGGCCCGTTGCCGGAGGTCGGAAAAGAACGGCGAACGGATCAGCAGCCGCCCCTTTCGTTCGGATCTAGCGGATCGGGTCGCTTAGTCTACGCTAAGCCCTTCGTTGCGGCACCGAAAGCAATCGTCGGCGGCTATATGGATATCCAGTACCGCACCCATCGCAAAGGCATACTTGAAACAGGGTTTGACAGCCTCAGAAACGGTCAAGGCACGACCAATGGATTCGACCAGCAACGGTTCGTCCCGTTCATTTATGCAGACATCACCGAACATGTGAAATTTGCCTCGGAGCTTGAAATCGAACACGGGATTAGGGCAGCTGACAAATTTGAAATCAGTCTGGAGTTTGCGCACATTGACTATCTGGTGCACGAACTCATGAATCTTCGGGCAGGAATTCTGCTCATCCCTATCGGCAAATTCAACTTACTTCATGACTCGCCGTTGAACGACCTGACCGATCGGCCGCTTGTGAGTCGATTTGTCATTCCCTCGACCCTCTCAGAGACCGGCGCAGGAATCTATGGCACGTTCTATCCAGGCCGGACCGGCAAACTGGATTATGAGGTCTATTTTACAACCGGCCCTTGCGGCTATAACAAAAACGGCTCCCCCCGTGTCACCGAGGAAACCGGAACAAAAGACGCTCGCCAGAGAAAATGTGGCTCCGCTGATGGCCTGGACGTCAACAACGGAAAAACAGTATCCGGTCGTTTAGCCTACAGCCCCATGCTTGGAGTGGAAGTCGCCGGATCAGGCTACTTCGGTAATCAATCTCCCTCAAGCTACAATCCCCTCAGCATCTACGCGGTAGACTGGACGCTCCAACGGGGACCCTTCGAACTGATCGGCGAGGCAGCCTGGGCCTACGCCAGAGGGAACTCGCGGGCTATTCCTGGAAGCAGTTTCGGACCCGCTCCCGGATCGCTGTTAACCGGTGTCAACACTCTCAACCCAGCCGCAACTCCCCCGCAACGGTTGGAGGGTTTCTACATCCAAGGCAATTACCACTTCATGCCTTCCTTCTTGACGAAACTCTCGCCCAGACGATTCGGTGAGGGATCGACATTTACAGCAGTGATTCGATACGACCGGGTCAATTTGAATTTGGACAACAAGGGAGAAAATGCAGGCGAACTGGAGCAGATTTCGTTCGGCTTGAACTACCGGCCGATCGAAGATGCGGTGATCAAGATGAGCTATCAATATATGCCGAAAGCATTTGATCCGAACTCGGAGCAACGGATTCACGATAGTGCTTTTGTGATTTCGGCAGCGACATACTTCTAAGGAGCTGGGGGAGGCCTTACTCAATAGAGGTCTCCCCCAGTAATTTCATGTACAACAACAGACTTCTGGGCATGACCTCCGTCCTGCCTCTCCTGGTGTTAACAGCCTGTGCTGGGTTGAGCGGCAGCCGTGATTCCTACTTCGTTTGCTCCTATGACACGGTTTGGGAAGCCGCGATGGATACGATGAAAGGCTACTCCATCACTTCGCAAGACAAAATCAACGGGGCCATCGAAACCGCCTGGATCGAAATGGAAGGCAAGCAGCGACCATATGGGCTCTTCAGACGCGAGGGCTTCGGCAACCTCGAGCGCGCACGCATGACAGTCTCGGTCAAGAAGATTGACGACGTCTCATCTGTCACGTTGTTGGAAGCTCGCCAACGCTGGCATGCTCGCGGCGGGGCCACCTCCCAGGCAGCCAAATGGTGGCCGGTCGAACCCTCCGCAGAAGTGATGGAAGAGGTCACGGGAAAGCTTAATGCCCGCCTCAAAGAGAAGGGTTGCGAGGCTACATCATGACTATGCGCCTGTGCTCTTTGTTCATAGCCCTCTTCATGGTGTCGGCCGTCCCTGCCGGAGCCGAACGCATTTGGGATAGCGACCTCAAGCGGTATCTGACGGAGCAAGAAACGACCATCGCAGAAGTTTTCATGAGCGAAGAAGAGGGGGTCAAGGTCATGCTCCCCAAATCCGAACGAGTTCGCAAAGATGTGATCAAGCTCAGCCCGGAAAAGAAAATCCAGATCGAGGAACGCATTGGTTGGAAATTCCCGGAACAATCCTTCGAGGTGTATATCGGTGAAACCGGCACACAGATCGATGGCTACGCGTTGGTCCAGAATACCATTGGCAAGCACAAGCCAATGACCTATATGGTCGGCATCGATGGCAAGGGCCATGTGTCGGACATTGAACTGTTGGTGTTCCGCGAATCGCGCGGCAGCGAAATCCGCCAGAAGCGATTCAACGCGCAATACGAAGGGAAAACGGTGCTCGATCCCGTGCGCATCAACAAAGACATCATCAACATTAGCGGCGCGACGATGTCCGTGCGTTCCATGAGCGCGGGAATCAAGCGCGTGTTGGTGCTAGTCGATGAGTTCTATTTGAAGCCGGCCGGAATCGGCAGCGACACCGTCGCCGCCCGCAAGTCAGAAAAGAGCATTCTTACTTCGATCTTTGGGAACTAACAGAAGCGGACCGAGCGTCGTCCCGGCATGCGAAATTTCAATCAGCGCTTCAAGCTGCGCGATTCGGATCGCCACATCCGATTGTTGTACACGCTGTTTTTGCTGGTGATGTTGGCAGGATTCGCCTTCTCGTTCTTTTGGGCGCACAGCATGACGGGCTTGTCGCCGCAGGGTGTTGCTGATCACTATCGCGGATCCGATGCGACGTTTGGCGAGCCTATGTCGTTTCGTGAACTGGCGGAAATCACGCATTTTCATCTCTTTACGATGCCCGTTGTGTTTATGATCCTGATCCATGTCATGTACCTGACGAGTGCAGGCCATAGCTTGAAGGCCGCCATGACGTGGGCGGGATTTGGCGGCGTATTCCTCGATCTTCTGTCTCCCTGGCTGATCACCTATGTCTCCCCGGTGTTTGTGATCACGATGCTGACCGGCGACACCTTGATGACGGTCAGCTTCCTGGTCATGTTCGTTGTGCCGCTCTATGAAATGTGGGTTTTAGGACTGCCTTTGATGGGCGGAAAGCGCCCGCAGGATTCGTGATGATGTAGGTCTTTCTCAGAACTTCTCAGAGGCCAGAGGTTTCACCCAGAGCCCAGGATTATGTTGATGATCCTGGGCTCTGTATTTTTATGAAGGAGATCGCATGCACGTCGACACATTAGAACTAATCGAGCCAGCTGTCTTGAAGATTCAAGGCTTGCTACGGAAGATCGACCGCCTTCGCCTTCCGACCGCCTCACGTCGTGACGTTGAAAGCATCCTGGTCCGCCAAGTTAGCGAGGAGCTCGATCGCGCCCTTCCCTGGCAGGCCGGACATGGAACTCGAACCGCCGTCATAGCAGCCCTGATTGGACAGGGGTTGGCTCTGGATGCCGTCGAGCTTCACGACCTCAAGCTCGCCGCCTTGCTTCACGACATCGGACTCCTGATGCTACCGGCTCGGCTCAGAACCGGCGGGGAGCCGCTTGATCCAGACTCCTACGTCGCCATCCAGAATCATTCCCGGCTCGGAGCAAATCTGTTGGAGCCGTTCGCGTTCTTGAGGAAGGCGTCAAATCTCATCGCTCACCATCACGAGCGATGGGATGGATCGGGGTATCCGTACGGCATCCGGGGCGAGTTCATTCCGCTCGGCGCGAGGATCCTTGCCGTCGCCGATGCGTTCGATGCTATGGAGGTTCCGGGTGTCGCCGATCAGGCGGTGCGAGATCGGATCGCGTTCAGAATTCTTCGGGTTTCCTCAGGGACTCAATTCGATCCTAATCTGGTCGAGGCCTTATCGATCATGAAGAAATCCGGCTCGCGCATAGGTTTTGCCAAATTCGTCTCCGGTAATTGCTTGGATACCTGTTAGGAAGTAGGGAGGCACCACCATGTTTGCCCGTTGGAATTGTTACCCTATGCGTCATCGTAGTATTCGCGCAGGATCAATCCTCGTACTCGGTTCGGCTCTCTTGGCAGGATGCGGACTGGGAGGGAACAATAGCTCGTCGGCCAGTACCGTATTTGCCACGGGCACGCCAGGCGCCGAAGCTTCTGTGGGAGAACGATTGTTCGTCGAAACCCGGTTTGCGCAATTCTTCAAGTCGTACCTGGATGCTGGAGGAAACGTAAATGATGTCCTTCCTGTCGGTGATCCAGTTATGGATAGCACAGAAACGACCGGGCCCGGAGTGGGCCTTCCCGGACCATTCGCAGGGCTATCGATGAATTGTCGAGGCTGCCATCTCGTCGACGAGCATGTCGGCAGATCAGGTGGCGGAATGCGAACCTACACGGACTTTGCGAAACGAAGCCCTATTCCAGGCCGCGGCGACGGCAAGGGGACCGCGCCCCGCAACTCTCCCCCCCCCTGGTGAATGCCTCACTGGACAGAGCAGGCGGGCCGCTGTTCCACTTTGATGGAGAATTTTCGACACTCGAAGATCTCGTCGTCGGGACGTTCACAGGCCGAAATTTCGGCTGGCTGTCTGGACAGAAAGCGGAAGCCATCCGCCACATCGCGCGAGTCATGCGCGAGGACGACGGCACAAGAGTGATCGCCCAGCAATTCGACGGGCTTCCTTACCGCGCTCTTTTTACGGGTAACAACCCTGACATTCCGGACGAGCTCCGCCTGCCGCCGGAGTTTCGAGTGTATATCGGGTCGGCGAGTGATCAAGAGATTTTTAACGCGGTCGTCAAAGTGGTGACGGCCTATGTGCGACAGCTTTTGTTTTCACAGAGCGACGAGGCCGGCAATTTGATTCGCTCGCCGTTTGACGTGTTCTTGCAGCTCAACGGGTTCCCGCAACGGCCGAACCCGAATGAGGTCCCTATTGATTACAGTCGCCGACTCCTGCAACTGGTGAAAACACGGGAACTGGGCGGAACGCTCCAATTCGTCACGTCCAATCCGAACCGACAGAACGGTCAATTTCAGTTCCACTCTCAGGCGTTTGCATTCGGGGTGACCGAACTTCAGGGCCTGAAAATGTTTCTCGGCGAACCGGCATCCATACCTGCCTCCCCTGCAGAGCTCGGTGCAGGCCAGATCGGGAACTGCATCGCTTGCCACGCCCCTCCGAATTTTACTGACTTCAAGTTGCACAACACCGGCACTGCTCAAAGAGAGTATGACAACATTCATGGTCCCGGCCAGTTCGCCCTTCTCGCAGTTCCGGACTTGGCGACCCGAAATGCAAATCACAACCAATTCCTGCCGGCTACCGAAACCCACCCTGCCGCACTGGAACCATTCCGTGCGATCCCTTCAATCGGCAACACAGCTCTGACCGACTTGGGCATCTGGAATGTGTTTGCGAACCCGGATATGCCCGCTCCTCAGGCCAAAATTCGGACAATCCTATGCGACGATCAAGTGCCATGCCCTGTGCCAGATGCCCTGCTCCTAGATCAAGCCATTGCTCGTTTCAAGACGCCGGGACTTCGCGACCTCGGCCATTCAGCTCCCTACATGCACAACGGCCAGTTTGCCACGCTGGACAACATCATCGGTTTCTATATCGGCGCCGCTGACCAAGCCCGTAATGGCACACTGAGGAACGGGGCCCTCCAACTACAGGGTATCGCGCTTACAGCCGGCGATGTGGCGCCGTTAGTCGCCTTTCTAAAGTCGCTGAATGAGGACTATCAATAGATGGAATCAGGGGGAAAAACCGTGACCAGCCGGTGCTGATCACACCGGCATCGGAGTGGGAATTACGCCCTCCCACTTTTGAGGCGGAGCCCTCACTGCCTCCCGAGGACTCTGCCCCCTTCAAGTCGCGGGCGACCGACCCAATAGACCGATCGGCACAGATTAGGCCAAAGGACTTTGAGCCCCGATCCCATGGTTGTTCGGCAGTCATGGGCTTTTTTTAGTTGCAGAACAAAACAATCATGGAGATATCGCGAGAAGGCGGGCAACGTGAACATCAGGAACGTCACATGACCTGTTGCCGCTGTAACAAGCCAAAGCGCCGTCCGAGTCGTACCCCCTGGTGCCGGAAGTATCGCTGGGCGATTCAACATCGACGCGGCAAGGCTCAGGGTCTAGCGAAATCCATCTGGACGCGACGACTCCAAGCGTGGCTCAGACACTTTCCATGAGCCGCAAGAAGACGCCGACGCCTACTTCTTGATCTGCTCGGAAAGATAGCGATCCGCCCCGACCTGCTCGATCGTTCGCAACTGTGTCTCAAACCAGTCGACGTGCTCTTCCGAGTCCACCACCATCTCTTCCAACAAGTGACGCGTGGTGAAATCCCCGACCTTGGCGCAATGAGCGATGGCCTTTCGGAGCAATTCGACATCCTCGCGTTCGAACTCCAGATCGCCCGCAAACAGTGCGGCCACGTCCCGCCCGTGCGCGACATCATCGAGATGCTCCACATCGGGCGTCCCATCCAGGTACAAAACATGATCGATCAGGCCCGAAGAGTGGGCTACTTCCTCTTTTGCAAGATGGCTGTAATGGTCGTGCAGCCTGCCGTAGCCCCAATTGTTGCACATGGCCGCATGCAGCAGATACTGGTGGACGGCCGTGAGTTCCGCTTTCAGCACCTGATTGAGGAATTCCAGGACGCCTTCTTTGGCTTTCATCATCCGCCTCAGGAATCTTTCTTGATCTGTTCAGAGAGGTAGTTCTCGATCCCCACCTGCTTGATCGTTTCCAGCTGGACTTCGATCCAGTCGATATGGGCATCCACGTCTTTGACCATATCCTCGAGCATATGCCGCGTCGTGAAATCCGCGGCCTTCGTGCAATGCACGACGCCCTCGCTCAGAATCGAAAGCATTTCCTGTTCGGATTTGAGATCCAGCTTGAGTTGCTCTGGGACGGTTTCGCCGACATGGACCGTGTTGAGGCGCTGCACGTTCGGCACGCCCTCCAGGTACAGGATGTGCTCGATCAACTTCTCGGCATCTTTCATCTCATCGATACTGCGCTCCCGCACCTTGTGGTGGAGGCGTTCATAGCCCCAGTTTTCGCACATCTTAGCATGGACGAAATACTGGTTGATGGCAGTAAGATCCGCCGTCAGGACTTTGTTGAGAATGTTGACGACGCCCTCCTTCGCTTTCATGGTAGCCTCCTCTGCACCTCGATTCTCATGCCCGCGACCGCACGCCCAATCGTCTTCCACACGCATTATCATCACGCCACGCGTCGCCCGTCAACTTGCTGGGCGGACACTTTTTGATCCTGTCTCTCAGTTTCGGCGATCTGAGTTCTCAACCTCGTGTGGCGGCTCGCGCCCAAAATATGAAAGGCAGGCTGCGCTATTTAAACGGGTAGGCCCGATGGACGTGCTGCCTGGAGAGGGAAAGGCTGGAGTGAGTGTTCCCGCACTCTTGAAAGAGCCGTCGGCAGAATGGTAAATTTTAATGCAGACGCGCTGTTCGAGCTGACAACGGCGGACGAAGTGATTCTGACGGTGGTACCCAGTGGTCTGTACACAGACTAGCACCCAACAGAAGTCGATGGGTTGCGCCCGATTGGACGAAAGAGACCGGTGGGATTTGAAAGACCTCACAGCGGGACCGCGGCCATGATGAGGTGGATTGCACGAACAACCTCCAGCGTGCTATTCATTCTTGTCGGAGCAGTCCTCTTCCCCAGCCTCGCTGCTGCGCATGGAGCGGTCGCAATTGAAGAAGACATCTGCATCCGCCGGGTCGGCGGAAACATGGTGCATTTCAGCGCCTACCAACCACAATTTGAACCGAAGGCCCAATATTGTACGGAAATTCCGGATGAGGGCGACACCTTCTTGGTCGTAGACCTGGTAGACCTGGGATTGCGCAACACGCCGGTGGGTGTACGTATCGTGAGAGGGGTCAACGAGAAAGCGGAAGATCAGACGGTGGCCTACTGGCAGCCGGTCTCCCACCCGGACGGAGTCGTTCGGGGCGAAGCCAAACTGGATAAGGGCTTATACAAAGTAATCATTACGGCAGAAGGGTCGAGTCCTTCCTATTACCTGTTGCGGGTACAGCAGACCGACTACTCGAAGCTTGCGCGTAAAGCGGTAGGACCGTTGACCGGCTTGCTCCTGCTCGCGTTGGTTGCGTACGAACTCTCAAAATCAGGGCGAGTGCGCAATTGGTGGGCTTCCCGCCGAACCTAAGAAACCGGATGGTGTCCGACTCGCCGTGCAGGCGCGCAAACATCAACTTCATCATTCCACAAAGAGGATCCTCATGAAGTCTTTCCCATGCCTGAAACTCATCTTTGGATGTGCAGTCATGGCGGTCGGCGTGCTCTTCTCCACACAGGCTCGGGCTCACGGTGGACTGTCGATGGCAGAAGACATGTGTAAGCTCACGGTAGGCCCGTACATGATGCACTTCACCGGCTATCAACCTGAGCAGTCGCAGGCGAAGCAGTTCTGTGAGGATATTCCGGCGACCGGCAACACCGTGGTCGTACTCGATTATATCGAACAGGAACTCCGTCCTTTGCCCACCGAGGTTCGGATCATCAGGGATACGGGCTCGGAGGAAAATCTGGAGGCCATCACGGTCCTGCACTTGCCGCCCAAGGTCTACCCCAATGGCTCGGTCAATTTCGAATACAACTTCGATAAGCCCGGCAAGTTCGTCGGCCTGGTCACCGTGGGTGAGAAAAAAGAGTATCTCTCTCGATTCCCCTTCTCGGTCGGGGAATTGAACATCTTTTCCCGCTATTTCATGTCGATCTATATGGTCCCGGTGGTGGCGCTTCTCGCGGTGGTGGCGCTGTTCTACTTCAAACGTGATCGTCGCAAGCCTCAGGAAGTCACGGCTGCGTAGGCAGCGGGGCGCTGGAGATCGCTGTACCGAAACAACAAAGCAGAACGGCCAAGGTCATTCTGAGGTGAGGACCCCGATGATGTCGTTGCGATGCTCTCATACCTGGGCGTGCGTCGTGATACTCATGCTCGGGATTCCGCTCTCGGCAGAGGCCCAACACGGGCACGAACTGGCAACGGACACCTGCGTGCTTCATATCGGGCCATACAAGATGTACTTCAACAGCTATCAGCCTGAGACCTCCTACGACAGGCAATTCTGCCAGGAGCTTCCGACGGTGGGGAATACGGTGTTGGTGCTCGACTATGTCGAACAGGAACTCCGCTCGCTGCCCGTCGAGGTGCGGATCATCAAGGATACGGGTTCTGAGCAGAATCCGGAGGCCGTTACGCTCGTGCACTTGCCTCCCAAGGTCTACCCCGCTGGCTCGATCGATGTGAAATACAACTTCGATAAGCCCGGCAAGTTCGTCGGTCTGGTCTCGATCGGCGAAAAGCAGGAACATGTCTCGCGATTCCCGTTCTCCGTCGGGGAATCAGGCATGATTTCGCACTTCACGCACTACATGATGATCATCGTCCCGCTGGTAGTGGGTGTCGGAATCGTGGTGATTTTTTATTTCATGCGCGATCGTCGCAAATCTCCGGAAGTCAGCGTGTCATAGACAACCGGCCGCCCGCTTGCCGGAATACCTGCGTCGAACCCAGACGCCCGACCGCCAGGCGTGACCTTCGGGGATGTCCGTCACGGACGAGGAAACATGATGAGAGATTCATCGGCGATTCACGGACCCTGGCGTGTCATCTTGGGCACGATCATGGCCATGGCGGTCTGCGCGCCGGTTGATTCGGCACTGGCACATGCCCTGCTGGTCAAGGCGGAACCGCCGCGGCGGGCAGTGCTCGCGAAACCACCGGCGCAGGTTCGACTCTGGTTTAATGAAGAAATTGAAGGCGAGTACGCCTCCCTCGCCGTCCTCGACAGCGAGAAGCATCCCGTCACAGACGTCAAGCCCCATCTCTCACCGGATGACCGCAAGTCGATCGTCCTGCCGCTGCCGGAGCTGGCCTCCGGAAAATACTCCGTGAAGTTCCGTGTGCTCTCGGTGGATGGTCACGTGGTGGATTCGTCCTTCGAGTTCACGGTGAAGGGCATAGTCCAGAACAAATGAGTGAGGCCGCCGGCGCACTGTTTCGCTGCATCCAGCTCGCCTCCAACATGGTGCTCATCGGCGGTTGCGTGTTTCTGGCAATCGCCTGGCGCGAGCAACCCACCTTCGACAATCCCCGGCTCATCCGCCTGGAGCGGGTCTTACCCTGGCTGGCGGTCACACTGCTACTGGGATTGCTGGGACTACTGGCCGCGACCACAGCAGGCGCCACAGGGATCGCCGAAAACCTCTGGCGCCCAGAGGCCTGGCTGGACTTCGTCCGGAAGACGCGCATCGGTTTCATCTGGACGATACGCGCCGCTTGTGCACTGGCCGTACTGGCTGTCATTCTCTATCTTCGGATGGCCCCCAGGGCACGTTGGCGCTACATCCTCTGTGCAACAGTCGCTGCCCTGCCGCTGGCTAGCGGATCATTCTCCAGCCACTCCGCAGCCGAAGCACAGTCGGTGACGGCAATCCTGCCCTACGCGCTCCATCTCATACTGGCCAGCTTGTGGTTCGGCGCGCTTCCAGGCGTCCTTGCCGTCTTGGTCGCGTTCACCGAGAAGCGGCTGGACGAATCAACAGGAGGGCCCGGCCTCCGGACCCTAAAGCGGTTCTCGGCGATGGCCCTGCCGGTCATGGTGGGGATCATGGTGACCGGCCTCCTCGTAGCCGACCGGATGGTGGACACCAGCTACGCCGCGCTGGTCGCCACGGCATACGGCTGGCTACTCAACACAAAACTGGCGTTGCTTGCAGTCATTCTCTCGATCGCGGCCCGCGCGCATTTCGTGTGGCTGCCGTCGCTCGCGGGAAATCCGGCAGGGGCGGAGACCGGCCGGCTTGGCTTGCGAAAGTGGCTCACCGTTGAGTTCGTCCTCGCGTCGGTGCTGGTCGTGGTGGCCACCTTGCTGGCGAACGCCGTGCCGGCTAAACATGTCGCAATCGAGCACTGGCCCTACCCATTTCGCTTTTCCGTCGACGCGAACTGGGGCGACTGGCTTGTGAGGACGATTGTGCTGGCCGGGGTTGCGCTGCTCGCCCTGGCGGCAGGCCTGGTCGCACTCGGCCGAATCAGGTACTGGAGCAAGACACGGGGCATCGTCCTTCCGGCGGGGCTCGCGGTGTTCGCGCTCTTCCTGATGCTGTTTCCCCTGGCTGTTCAATCCTATCCGGAAACCTACCGGAAAACGCCGGTCCCGTTCGATGCCATCTCCATCGCCAACGGGATGACGATCTTTGCCTCAAACTGCGTCCCCTGCCACGGCCCCCAGGCCAAGGGGAACGGCGTTCTGGCCAAGACCCTGCCCAGGCAGCCGATCGATTTACTCACGGAACCGCACACCGCCATGCACACCGCGGGCGATTTTTTTCACTGGCTGACCTACGGTCGATTCGACGGCGTCATGCCGGCGTTCGGCGAGAAGTTCTCGGAGGAGGATCGCTGGGATCTGTTGAATTTTCTCCACGCCAATTCCCGCGGCTACCAATCGCGCCTGATCAGCCCTCGTGTGGTGCCGGATCAACCGTATCTCGCCCCCCAGAATTTTTCGTATACGACCCATGACGGGTCCAGCGGCACCTTGAAGGACTTTCGCCGACAACAAGCGGTGCTGCTGGTCCTGTTTACGTGGCCGGAGTCGCGGGCCAGGCTCGATCAACTGCGCGCCTCTTATACCCAGATCAGAGGCAGCAAGACCACGGTGTTGGCGGTGCCGGTGAACGAACCAGGTCCCGAAGCTCTGGCGGCCATGACAACGGACATGCCCTTTCCGGTGGTAACGCAGGGGGCGGCAGAGATCGCGCGCAGCTACGCCCTGTTCCGCCGGACCCGCGCCAACCCCGATCTGCTCGGCGCGGGGACAGTCCCCAAGCACATGGAACTCCTGATCGACCGCTACGGCTTCTTGCGAGCACGCTGGATTCCTGAGTTGGATGGGGCTGGCTGGACGGACCTGAACATGCTGAGGCAGCAGCTCGACCAGCTCAACAGAGAGGGAGAGATCCTACCGCCGCCCGGCGATCACGTTCACTGAGTCTCCCCTCAGCTGCTGTCCCGGACCCCCCGTCAGATCCGCTGGTCCGAAACCTCAGGAAACCCTCCGCCAGAGGCTGACTACCATCGGAGCGATCTATTGGAGACCCGCCTTTCATGGCGTGGCGTGCCGCACCGGATCCAGACAGCACCGAGGTTACGATTTCTTGGAGCCTCAGTTGCCGGCGGATCTCGGCGTACGGGAAGGGGGAAATGGTCTTGTCCCGGTCGCCTTGACATCCCGATGTAGGCTGGAGTATACATGCGCCTTCTCTCATGCTGATATCCCAAAATCTGCAGCGACGTCGAAGGCTTCATCCAGACTCCCCCATGATATTTTCCTTGACTCACGCCGGAGCTTTGTCGGATACTAGTGCACCTTTTGGCGGCATGACTTAGCGTGGTAATTGGTGGCATTTGCGCAGGGATCTTCGGCTGAAACGTGGTTAGAAGTGGGATCCAATTTCTCTAACAGAAGGAGGTAGGGAAATGGCTGCAGACAGTTCGGGGCGAGGGTATGACATCTCGCTGTGGTACGATTCGAAGCCCGTCAAGATCGGCTGGTTTGCGATTCTGGCGATCGGGGTGTTTTGGGTCCTGTATCAGCGGGCCTTTGGGTACTCGCACGGCCTGGACTCGATGACTCCGGAATTTGACTCGGTGTGGATGGGGCTGTGGCGGTTCAACATTTTGGCGAACGCCGCGTTTTTTGCTGTGACGATTGGGTGGTTGTGGGTGACGCGGGACCGGAACCTGGCCAATCTGGATCACAAGCTGGAGCTGAAGCGGTACTTTTACTGGATGGGCTGGTTGGTGTGCTACATCTGGGGCGTGTACTACGCGGGCAGCTACACGCTGGAGCAGGATGCGGCGTGGCACCAGGTGATCATCCGGGACACGAGCTTTACGGCGAGCCACATTGTGGCGTTCTACGGGACGTTCCCCTTGTACATTACGTGCGGGGTGGCGAGCTATCTGTATGCGCAGACGCGGTTACCGCTGTACGCGCAGGCGACGTCGTTTCCGTTGGTGGCGGCGGTGGTGGGGCCGATGTTCATCTTGCCGAACGTGGGCTTGAACGAGTGGGGCCATGCGTTCTGGTTTGTGGATGAGCTGTTCTCGGCGCCGTTGCATTGGGGCTTTGTGACGCTGGGCTGGTGCGGGCTGTTCGGGGCGGCCGGTGGGGTGGCGGCGCAGATTGTGTCGCGGATGTCGAATCTGGCGGATGTGATCTGGAACAACGCGCCCAAGTCGATTCTGGATCCATTCCCCAGCCAGATGCCCGGCGGGGCCAAGACCGGCGGCTACTGAGCAGGGATGGCAGACCACATGAACCGTAGGTCGGTCGCGGCGGGCGAGTCCGGGGTTCCTTCGGGGAACTTCGGGGCTCGCACCCGGCCGGCTGGAATGACGGAGGGTGTCAGTTATGTTTAGAACCGATGAGATTATTAAGGCTTCAAAGTTGCCGCCCGAAGGCGTTGCAATGTCCCGGCACATCGACTACATCTATTTCATCCCGATTTTGTTTGTCACCATTATCGGGACCTTCCACATGCACTTTGATCTGCTGGCCGGAGATTGGGATTTCTGGCTAGATTGGAAAGACCGACAGTGGTGGCCGATCGTGACGCCTATTACCGCGATCACCTTCTGTTCCGCGCTCCAGTACTACAACTGGGTAAACTATCGACAACCATTTGGGGCGACGATCACGATCCTAGCGCTGCTCGCCGGCAAATGGGTCACGATCGTTGCCGCCTGGTGGTGGTGGTCCAACTATCCGTACAACTTCGTCATGCCTGCCACGCTGCTTCCCAGTGCACTGGTCCTCGACATAGTCCTCTTGTTGACCAGGAACTGGACGCTCACGGCAGTGATCGGAGCATGGATGTTCGCGGCACTGTTTTACCCGACCAACTGGGCCCTATTCGCCTATAGCCACACTCCGGTCGTCGTAGATGGAACGCTCCTCTCATGGGCTGACTACATGGGCTTTCTCTATGTGCGCACTGGGACGCCTGAGTACATTCGGATGATCGAGGTGGGATCGCTCCGCACATTCGGCGGACACAGCACCATGATCTCTTCATTCTTCGCGGCCTTCGCCTCTTCCTTGATGTACATATTGTGGTGGCAGTTCGGGAAGTTCTTCTGCACCGCGTACTTCTATATGACGGATGACAGGCAGAGAACCACGAAGGTACATGATGTGTTCGCGTATGGCGAACTGGTTCGTGCAGAGAAGGCCAAACTTGCGGGGGGGAAAGTATGAACGCCAAAAACGTCTTCAAACTGTGGGTGCTTGGGCTCTGCGGGACGGCGACGCTGGCGTTCACGCCGGCGTTTACTACCCCTGCGTTTGCCCACGGGGAGCGATCCCAGGAACCGTTCCTGCGGATGCGGACCGTGAATTGGTATGACACAGAGTGGGTCGGAAAGAAGACTGCTGTTAATGATGTGACGGCGCTGAAGGGCAGATTCCATTTGTCGGAGGACTGGCCTCGGGCGGTCGTCAAGCCTAATCGAACGTTCCTCAACATCGGCTCCCCAAGTTCGGTGTTTGTACGCCTCAGCTCGAAAGTAAACGGGACGCCTATGTTCACCTCTGGTCCGATGGAGATCGGTCGGGACTACGAGTACGAGGTGACATTGAAGGCTCGGTTGCCTGGCCATCATCACATCCATCCGATGTTTGCCGTCAAAGATGCAGGCCCTATTGCCGGGCCTGGGGGCTGGATGGATATCACCGGTAGTTATGACTCTTTCACCAACCCCATAAAGACGCTTACCGGAGAAACGTTCGATTCGGAAACGAAGGGGACGGCAAGCGGCATCATGTGGCACCTCTTCTGGGGAGCCGTCGCCCTATTCTGGGTCGGCTTCTTCATGGTCAGACCCATGTACCTCGTTCGCGCCAGAGTCCTGGCAGCATATGGAGACGAGATCTTGCTGGATCCGATCGATCGCAAGGTGGGAGTCGCCGTTCTGATTTTCACCTTGGTTGTCGTGACCATCGGCTACTTCTCTGCGGAATCTTCACACCCTATTACCGTGCCTCTCCAGGCAGGCGAAACAAAGGTGAAACCGCTGCCGGTGAAGCCGAACCCGTTAGTGGTTGAAGTGACCCATGCGGAGTATGATGTTCCAGGCCGCGCACTCCGTATGGTTCTCCATGCTACGAATAACGGCACTCAGCCTGTCTCCATCGGAGAATTCACCACGGCCGGCATCAGGTTCACGAACAAGGTCGGCGCAGCTAAGCTCGACCCAAACTATCCGGCTGAGCTCGTGGCGGCATCCGGATTGACGATGGACAATGAGGCTCCGATCATGCCCGGCATGACCGTTGACATCAAGGTCGAGTCAAAGGATGTTCTCTGGGAAGTGCAGCGATTGGTGGATATTCTCCACGATCCGGATCAGCGCTTCGCAGGGCTGCTGATGTCGTATAGCGACTCCGGCGAACGATTCATCAATCCTATCTGGGCTCCTGTACTCCCAGTCTTCACAAGAATGGGAGCGTAACGAAGCCTGCGTGTGACGCCGGTCCGTCCCCGTCGAAAGACGGAAGGCGGGCCGGCGTTTTTTTGCCCTGCCTCTTTGCCAAGGTGAGAAAACGTCGCGTGAGGCCAGGCGATGAATTCTGCTGGGAGAGCAGAATTCATCAAGCAGGAAGGTCCTCTCTGGCGGCGAGGTGAGGACTCTGCGCCCTTGAACACCCTCCAGACTTACGCACGGATAGCCAACCAGCCTGTTGCGAGAGCTTGACCAACTTGCGGGCCTTTATCAGGCCTTGCAACAGGGGCGCTGCTCCTCCAATAGCGACCGCATCAACGAGGCAATACCACGCCCCTACACCGCTAGGCGGGTTTCCCTGGGGCCACCCGAGCAGCGGGTCGATCGTGGCCCACTTCCAGGCTCCGACTGCCGTCCCGATCAATTCCAGCCACGTGGTAATGAAGAACGCTGCCAGGTACACCATCGGCGAGCGGCCAGTGACCAGCCAGGCCAAGAAAATGCAGAACAGCAGGGCACCGACAGAATCTCCCTGCTCCGCATATCCGCTGATTCCCCAGAGAGACCATCCGCCCCACACCCCGATCACAAAGACCGCGATGCCTCTGGCATACCGTACGAAAAGCCCGGATCGAGCCAACGCGACCGCCGTGAGATACACCATCCCGTGACCGGGCGGGACATAGGCCGGCACGTTCTCAAACCGATAGGTGTAGCCCCCCATATAGAGCGACGCGAAGTGTTCGCCCATCGTGGCAAACAGGACAGCAATCACGACCTGCATCCGCGTTTCTCTGTTTTCACCGAGCAAGAGCCAGGCTAGAAAAACCCACGCTAAGGCCCCTAAGGCCCGCTGTTTGTCGACACTCGCGTTGATCTCGAATAACGAGCTGACACCAACGCTGAAGAAGGTGAAGACTGCGATGAGGTAATCCCGTTTTTGATGGGCATAGCCGGCATTGACACGGGGGAAATGCCGTAGCATTCTGGCGCTCATGGCCTGTATGCTGACCATGGCGGACGAAGTAGAGCGGAGGGTTCCCATGAATCAATCGATTGAATTTTCAGTAGGATACGGCAGACATCATACCTGACCGTCTAAGCACGAGCAAGTTTTCAGGAAACCGATCAACGAGCTGATGATTCAGCATTACCACTCTTGAAGAGCCCCAAGTGAATATCCTCGCCGTAAGAGGCCAACTCCTCTCAATACAGGTTGGCATGCCGCGGACCATTGGTCGGCCCGACGCCATAGACCAGATGGACCAGGCTTGGACAACCGGCTTTTTCAAAGTGCCGGTTGCCGGCTCAGTGTGGCTGGCATCTCACAACCTCGATGGGGATGGTCAGGCAGACCTCCAGAATCACGGTGGCCCAGACAAGGCGGTGAATGTCTATCCAAGCGAGCACTACTCCTATTGGCAAGGACAACTGGGTCTGACGGATCTGCCCCCAGGAGCCTTCGGTGAGAATTTCACCGTGATGGGAATTCTTGAAACCGATACCTGCATCGGCGATGTCTTCGAAATCGGAGAGGTGCTGGTCCAGGTTTCACAACCGCGGCAGCCATGCCGGAAGCTGGCGCGCAGATGGCGCGTGAAAGACCTCGCCCTCAGAGTTCAAGAGACCGGGCGCACAGGCTGGTATTTTCGTGTGCTCAGGGAGGGTCATGTTCAGTCAGGGGCACGGCTGACCTTGGTCGAGCGTCCCTGTCCGGAATGGACCGTGGCCTCGGCCAATGACGTCATGCACCACCGAATGCACAATACGGAGGCAGCGCGCGCACTCGCGACCTGCCGGTCCCTTTCAATCAGATGGCGGAAGACCCTGGCGAAGCGCGTCACGACCGGGACCGTGGGGAGCAGTACTGCGAGGTTATACGGTCCGAATACGTAAGATCCTCAAAACAAGAACCGCCTTGTGTGGATTCATTCCCAACACAAGGCGGTTCGACATGGAGTGCGGCAGCAGCGGGAATCTGGCGAAAGAGAAAGACCGTTTTCCTGGAGCTTGGGGTTATTCTTCCTTCTTCTCCTCCTCATCCTCCGCCTTCTTTTTGACTTCCTTCAATACAGGCCTTCCCTCCGCCAGGCTGGCGTTGAGGTCGTTCTCCGGGACTTTCTTGTGCACCAGGTTCTGGTGGCAATCGATACAGGTTGCGCGCTCGGTTTCCATCTTCTTGTGTGCAGCCTTGGCAGAGGCTCCGGGCGGCTTCGTATTCTGGTGGCATGCGCGGCAAGTCAGGCTGTCCCACTCCTTCAATTTCATACGGGCCCGGTAGGCCGCCTCCGGGCGGTGTTCGTTGAATTTCTCGACGGTCGAGTAGTCGGTGGTGAACTCCTTTATCAGGAACGGCACTCCATCGAACACGTGGGTGTAGACTGCTTTATGGAAGTTTAAAAATCCCTGGGGCACGTGGCAGTCCTTGCAGCCAGGATCTGCGCCAAGCGCGCCCCAGTGAGAGGATTTTTTCAGTTCCTCATAGGGGTAGATCTCAGAATGGCAGCTAATGCAGAACTCCGTCCTGGAGACGGCCGCCTCGCCGCCAAAGACGACCGCGATGACCCCGATCCCAAGAACTGCGCCAAGTATGAGGGTGCCAAGATTCCCTGACATCAGTCTTCCTCAGCCTTGTCGGATTTTACCGGTGGCTTGGCAGCCTTTTGGAATTCCTCATGGAACTTGGGGATAGGCGGACCAGTGAACGTACCGGCTAGCTTGAAATGCGCATGCATCGCCTTGTCGTTGCGCACAGACTTTTCAAAATCAAACTCATATTTTTTATCAATCTTCGGCGTGAATGGGGTATACGGTTTCTTCACACCTTTCCAAGAGGATCCCTCGTAGTTCAGGTGACAGACATTGCATTTTTCGGCAAATTCAAAGTCTTGCCCGGCCTCCACAAGAGACTCTCGTGGGGTCTCCTTTTTCGATTTTTCAAAGGCCTCCCCAGCCTTGCGGTGAATCTTGCGATAGTCGCTGCCGGCCCCGTGGCAGGATTCGCAGCCGACACCGGTCACAAACTTGTCAGGCTCCTCGATGACATACCCGCCTTCTTTCCCGAATCCATCCACATGGCAACCGATGCAATCCTTGTCCTTGGTGTAGTCCTTCTTGGGGTCGAGCTTGGCTTTGACCTTGGCTTTTTCCCTTGTATTAGGCTTGAGCGATTCGATGGCTTTAGCGTGGGCGGTTTTGTCCCAGGATTCACCCTCGCCCTTGTGGCAGTTGTAACACTTCTTCCGACCTTCGAAGGTCCCTTCGGCCGAAGCGATTCCGGCCAGAACGAGAAACACCGCCGCAGCGGCAAGTGCAGACACCACGCGATAATTCACGGTATCTCCTTTCCCATTAATCTACCAAGATCCAGCGCAACCGCCTCTCCCGCGACATAGTTTGAACTTACCACGAGGTTAAGCGCATTACCATCCCCGTTCTTGACGATTTCTCGACTGCCTCAATCACCCTCTGGACGGCTCAGCAGGGGGAATCTTATAGACCCAATACCCGCCTTCCTTGTGGATGAGCTGCAATGCCTCGAGATCAAGAGGCCGCCACTTGCTAAAGGGCAGCATTCGCGCCAGGAGCATGTTACTCCCCCCGCTCTCACGGAGAAAATAGGCGCGAACCTCCTTCTCGGAAAGAGATTGGAGCGTATACGCGTCATAGTTATTACTGATCATCCAAGCCTTCACCTGACCGCTCAGCCCGTGCACATTTCCGGTCAAAGGGAATTCCTTGAAGGCGACGTCAAGCCGTTCCGGGCGCATCAATCCCAGCTTATAAATATCGGTGACATGAACCACTACGTAAGCTTCGCGTGGACCGGCTATTTCCCGCAGCATTCGCGCGCCCTCGTTCGGAAATGCCGCCAGCGCCTCAAGGAAGCGCTCAAACTGTTGACTCTCCTCAGCAGGCGGCGGCGTGCCCCAGAATTCCTGCTCATACTTGCCGATCGCGCCGCTGCGCCCCCTCCAATAGGAAGGCGTGATCACCGGCTGGCCGAGGTAGGAGGTGAAGAATGTATCCCGCTCGGTAAGCAATTTGATCTGCCTGGACGTGTCCCACCAGGAAAGAATCACTGCGTCCTTGGGCACGTGTTTAACAAGAGCTGCTGCAAGAGCCGTCAACTCAGGCAGCATGCTCCCCATTGAAGTAAGCGGGTCAGAGATGCGATTCTCCCAATTCAGCAATACGGGAGCGGAGCCGTTACGCGCTGCCCGATAGGCCACAGCGATGGGCTTTTCTACTGAATCCACCCGGACCTCGAACTTACTGATCGTGAGGTTGGGCCAAGCCTCTAAACCGAGCGCGCTAAACTTACTGACCCCACCCTCTTCGACTAGCTGATACCGATAAGGCGGTGGCTCCGGTGTCAACCAGAGATATGCGAACCAGGCGAGCACAAAAAGACCTCCCGTCACCAGGAGAATCCCCAGTGACGGGAGGAGTTTACTCTCCGACCGAGCTGGCACCGGCGTGCTCAGGGACGGAGTCGCAATCAACGATCCTTCCTCTCGCGTCGCCGCCAGCCGGCAATGGCGAGCGTCCCGGCGAGCATCATGCCGCCGCCCAAGCCGCCCAGCGAGAGTTTCCCGCCCGGGCTGTCGAGATCCAGCAGACTGTTCTTGGCCTCGGTCTCGAGCCTGGACACCCGCGCTTGCAGCGCCATCGTCTCCTTGAGTCGGGTATCATCGTCCATGATCTCGACGTAGGCCCGGTTCATGGCCGCCCAGCCTACCGTATAGGTGTAGCCCCAGTATTGGTGGGCCAAGCTCACGTGTAACTGCACGAGATGGTCTTCCGCCATCTCGAAGAGTTTTAGCTCATTGGCCGCCGGGTTATTGCCCTTGGACCAATAGATCTGGAAGAACTGCTCGAAGCCGTCCTTGACCGGGGCCGGCGGGACCGGCCGATTGGTCTTCTGGCCGGTGAGCAGGCCCGCGTTGTACTGGGCCTCGACCACGTGATGGGCCTCATCGTACTTATCCAAGCCGGATCGGGTGCCATTGTCCATGAATTCCATCCAGGCCCGGGCGTAGGTCTCGGAGTGGCACTGGGTACAGGTCTTTACCCAGGCATCCAGCCGCTTGTCCGCCCAGGGGGTATTAATGTTCTCCCGGATGCCCGGCACGAAGGGATAGTTGGCCCACCGGACCTTGCGCACCACGTTGTGGGAGAACTTGCCCTGGTACTCCATGTGGCAGTACTGGCAGGTGGGGGCGCTTAAGCCTCCTTTGCTGATCTCATCCTTCAATTGGAGATTCCAATTGTACTGATGCTTGTCCTGCTGATACTTCACGCCGTGCCGCGAGAAGGAGTAGGCCTCCGCATTGTTGTGATCGGCCCCGCTGTGGCAGACGTTACAGGTTTCGGATTTGCGGGACTCGGCCGCCGAGAAATCGTGCCGGGTGTGGCAGGTGTCGCACTTGTTCTGGTTGATATGGCAGCCGGTGCAGCCGTCGGCGATCTCGCGCTGCGACATGCCGGCATACACATCCACTTCCACGTTGGCCTTGTAGTCCAAGGCGTGGGAGGGGCGGCCCTTGGGCCACTGGTTTTGGGGCCAGGTGATGGTATCCCGCTCCGACTCCCGCTCGGCAAATTCCTGCAAGTGGCAGGTGCCGCAGGTATCGGCGGTGGCCAGCCTGAGATCCTTGCGATGGTCCGCCTTCTTCGTGGTGTTGATGTCGTAATGGCAGTCGATGCAGCCCACTTCCTTGAGCTTCTCGCCCTTCCCCAGCTTGCCGAGCGAGCGCAGGTTCTCTTCGATCGCCTCCAGCTTTTCTTTCTTATAGTAGGTGTCGTCCTTGGGGGTCAGCTTGCGGATCTTATCCAGATTGGCGTGCGTGCTCCGCTTCCAGGCGGCCACCCAGCCCGGGGACTCGTCGGTGTGGCACTTGACGCACTGCTCGCGCGTGGCGATCTCTTTGACCGACTGCGGAGGCTTATAGAAGGAGCCGGGATCGAAGTATTTGCTGAAGGACACGGGCTCCCAATACTGTCCGTAGATCCCTTTGCCAAAGCCTTGCTCCGGGTCCAGATAGCGTTTGAGCAGCGCTTCGTAGAGCTCCTTGGGCGAGGCCGACCGGTCGAGCTTCAGCGCCTCGTACGTCTCCTTCGGTACGGAAGGTAAATCCGCCTGCGCCGGCACGGCCAGCAAGAGCCCACAGACGAGCATCGCCGACCTCAATAGAATCGAACTCGCCATTTTGCATGCTCCTTTGTTAAGCGACATTGCTTTGCGTCTATCGAACATCTACGTATCTGCCGGTTGTCGTCGTTTCAGGCGCATCACCTACCTCCGGCGCGCCGCGCAGGTATAACTCAGCCCCCTCTAACTTGTCAAGAAAATTTGTGAGAGGAATTCGTTCCGACTTAGGCAGGCCTGACACTGCAGGTCGGCGAAGATAATTTCTTCAGATTCTGTTCCAGACCCGCCGCGTGCCGCGCGTCACAAGGCCGCGAAATACTGCCTTCCAAACCTTGGAACCGCTGACCTAGCCTGCTCGGGAGTTGCAGGTATGCTTTATGCTTTCTTGCGCGCTGAATGATCGTGGGAGGAATCCGGAAGAGACGTGGAGGAACCAGCCGGCAAGCAAGGTGAAAAGAGTCAGCCTACTGCTAGGAGGGAAAGACTGCTACGGACGTTGGCGATCGATGACGACGGTGACCCCTTCGGCTCCGGGTTTGACCGGCTGACTAGTCCCTTCTAAGTCGCCGCTTTCCGGCATCGCCTTGCCGGACTTTGACAGACGCGCCACAATCACCACCGTATCGAGATCGGACAGTTTGCGAGACGGCATCGGGCTGGTTGAGTCATCCAGCCGGAACGTGAACGGCAGATCTTTCTTCGTCGCGCGCACGATGGACACAGGCATCGGCGGGCCGTTCAGTTCTTTCGCAAACACGAACAGAGTATCCGGCGCGGATCCCTTGCTCGCCATGCTCGACCCCAACAGAACTTTGCCCGTGATCGCCCGTGCCGGCCCGGCTTTCGCGGCCGCAGCCGGTTTGGCCGGAGCCGAGGGCGGCGCATTCGCCGCCGTCATCAATGGGGCACCGCCGAGCCGGCGCTTGGCTTCTGCGATGCTGGCCGTCAGTTGTTCGGTGGATTCCGGATCCGAATTCGCGGGCAGGTTCGCGAGCGCGTGCTCCCAGTCTTTGGCTGCCGCCGCAAAGTTCTGCCGATTGAAGGCCACCGTCCCGGACAGCATCAGGGCTTTCACGTTGTTCGGATCGAGCTTCAGCGCCTTCTGAATCAAGGTCTCGGGCTTGCCTTCCAGCTTGCGGCCCTGGTGAACCCCGAGCGCGTCGGCGTAGTCTGCAAGCAGGTTCGCGTCATTCGGATTCAGCTTGACGGCTTTCTCAAAAATCGGCACGGCCTCGGCATACCGTTCCGTCGCCATATAGGAGCGCGCCAGCAAGGTCCAGCCCACGGCATCGCCGGGGTTCTCCTCCAATTTCTTCTTCAATCGTTCGATCAAGGCATTGAGTCCGTCCGCCATCCGGCGGGCTTCATCAGACCCTTCTTGGGAAGACATCGCGGACACGGTTGGATGCGTCATGGCGGCCGGGTTCCCCAGCGTCCAGTAGAGCACCACGCTAACGGTCGGGATAAGTATGCCCACCGCGAGCGCCACGAGTCTGAGGTTTGCCAGGCGTCCGGTCGTCGCCACCGGCGTCTCCATTGCGCCTGTTTCTTCCAGCAGTCGACGCTCCAGCTCCTGCCGCGACAGCCGATACTGCTCCTCTGTGAGGAGGCCGCTGGTGCGGTCCTGCAACAATTCCGCAAACTGCTGCCGATAGACAGGCAGGGTCTTTTCCTGCTCTCCGGTTGCGGCGGCGGTGCGCCTCAACAGAGGCTGCAGGATGAGTCCAAGGACGACAACGGTCATGGCCGAGGCAATAAGCCAGAATGTGAGGGTCATGATCGTTTGACTCCTTGTGATAAGAGCTGTTCCACCCGGCGATGTTCCTCATCCGTAATCGCCGCGTCCGTCAGCCTCTTTCCCCGGCGCCTCAATGCCGTCACGAGCGCAATGGCGCCGCCGGCAAGCAACACGAACGGCCCCAGCCAGAGGAGCGTGGTCGTGGCCTTCATAGGGGGCCGGTACAACACAAAATCTCCGTAGCGGGACACGAGAAAATCGATGATCTCCTTGTCGCTCATGTTCTTGGCGATCATCTCGCGGACTTCACGGCGCAGATCCTCTGCGAGCGGCGCGTTCGAATCCGCCAGCGTCTGGTTCTGACAGACCAGGCACCGGAGCTCGACGGCCAGATGTTTGAGCCGCGCCTCGGCCACGGGATCATCGGCCAAGGGCCTGGCTTCGCCCGCCAGGACAACGCCAGGCATGAGCAGCACCATGAACGCAAGCCATCTCATCTTGCCCGGAGTTCCTTCACAAGCGGGAGAATTTTCTTCGCCACGGTCTCGTCATCCAACGGCCCGATTTGCTTGTAGCGGATGACGCCCTGCTTATCGATCACATAGGTTTCCGGCACTCCGTAGACGCCGTAGTCGATGCCGACGCGTCCCGCCGCATCCACGGCCACGATCGGATAGGGATTCCCCCACCGCCTCAACCAGGTCACCGCCTCTTCCTTCTCATCTTTGTAGTCCATGCCGTAGACGGGCACCTCTCCGGACTTGGCGAGCTGCATGAGGACCGGATGCTCGGTCTTACAGCCGCTGCACCACGACGCCCAGAAGTTCAGCAGCCACACCTGGCCCTTCATCTCATCCGGCGAAAATACTTTGTCCTGATCGTGGAGCTGCGGGAGTGAAAACAGCGGAGCGGCCTTCCCCACCAGCGGGGACGGAATTTCACGCGGGTTGAGCGTCAGCCCGACAGCGAGAAAGCCGACCATGACCGCGAAGATCGTCAGCGGGAGAACAAATCGATTCATGCCACCTTCCGCCTGGCCGTCCGCGTCGCCGCAGGCACGTCCTGCGCTTCACGTCGCCATGCGAGGCGGTAGCGGCGGTCGCTGACGGCCAGCACGCCGCCCAACGCCATGATCAAACATCCGCCCCAGATCCAATCCACGAAGGGCTTGTAATAGAGCCGCACGCTCCAGGCGCCGTCATCAAGCGGCTCGCCCAGCGACACGTACAAATCGCGCAGCAAGCCGGAGTCGATCGCGGCTTCCGTCATCACCTGATTCTGAGCTGTGTAGCGCCGCTTTTCCGGGTACATCATGGTCGCGTCGCGGCCGTCCTGACTCACATGAAACGTCCCACGCGCGGCCGTATAGTTCGGTCCCATGACGTCCTGTGCCCCGTCGAACCGGAAGGTATAGCCGCCGATCGTCGCCGTCTCGCCGACATTCATCCGGACGTCCTGCTCCGTTTCGAATCCCTTCACCATAGTCACACCGACAATGAAGACGGCGATCCCGCAGTGGGCCAGCAGCATGCCCCAGTAGGATCGCGACACCATCATGAGCCGAGCCATTAGACCGCTGCCCTCGACATGGGCCAGCCGTTCGCGCAGACTCACTAGGGCCGTCGTCACGATCCAGATCGCCAGCAGGAGCCCCAGACTCAGGAGCGGCGTCCAATTGCCCAGGATAATCGGGAGCGCCAGCGCCGTCACCAGGCTGACTCCGAAGGCCCAGCGCAACCGCTTCGCGAGATCCGGCATATCCGCCTTCTTCCACTGCACCAGCGGGCCGATTCCCATGAGGAAGATCGCTGGCGTCATAAGGGGAGCGAATACCGAGTCGAAATAGGGTGGGCCGACGGAGATCTTTCCGAGATCCAGCGCATCCAGGAACAACGGATACAACGTACCCAGCAGCACGGACCCCATCGCCGCCACCAGCAGCACATTGTTGCCCAGCAACATCGCTTCGCGCGACACAAGGGAGAACCCGCCGCCCAGTCCGACCCGAGGCGCCCGCCACGCATACAGCACCAGGGAGCCGCCGATCACCACGGCGAGAAAGGCGAGAATAAACAGGCCACGCTTCGGATCGGTCGCAAAGGCGTGGACGGAGGTCAACACACCGGAGCGCACGAGAAACGTCCCGAGCAGGCTCAACGAGAACGCCATGATCGCGAGCAAGACCGTCCAGACCTTGAACCCGCCCCGTTTGTCCGTGACGGCGAGTGAATGAATCAACGCGGTGCCGGCCAGCCAGGGCATGAACGAGGCATTTTCGACCGGATCCCAGAACCACCACCCTCCCCAACCCAACTCGTAATAGGCCCAGCCGCTCCCCAGCGCTATCCCGATCGTCAGGAAACACCAGGCGACGGTCGTCCAGGGGCGGGACCATCGCGCCCAGGCTGCGTCGAGGTTCCCTCCCAGGAGCGCGGCGATGGCGAAGGCAAACGCCACCGAAAATCCAACATAGCCCATGTACAGCATCGGGGGATGCATAACCATGCCCGGATCCTGCAGCAGAGGATTCAAATCCCGCCCGTCGGCGGCCGCCGGAATCAACCGCTCGAACGGATTGGATACCGTCAGCATGAACAGGAGGAAGCCCATGCTGACGAGTCCCATGACGCCGAGAATGCGCGAGCGCATGGTGTCCGGCAGATGGGTGGAGAACAGCGTCACGGCAAACATCCAGATCGTGAGAATGAAGGTCCACAAGAGGAGCGAGCCCTCGTGCGCGCCCCAGATGGCGGCGAGGCGATAATGCAATGGGAGCTGGGAATTCGACGTCGCCGCGACATAGAGAACGGAAAAATCCTTGTCGGCGAAAGCGTACCCGAGGGAACAAAACGCGATCAACACTAACAGAAACTGCCCGCGAGCCGCCGGCTTCGCCACGGCCATCAGAGCGGAGTTCCCCACAGCCGCGCCGTAGATGGGAAGACTGCTCTGCACCACCGCGACGCAAAGCGCGAGAATCAAGGCGAAGTGACCGATCTCTGGAATCATAGAGGGGGTATCCTACTGCGGTTGTACGACCAACGTGTTGCTGCTCTGGGCCCCGGAGGCCTTGGCCTTAGCCAGCGCCTCCGCCGCTTCAGGCGGCATGTAGTTTTCATCATGCTTCGCCAGCACCTCGCTGGCGACGAAGGTGCCGTCGGCAACCAGCTGCCCTTGCGCGACAGCGCCTTTGCCTTCTTTGAAGAGGTCCGGCAGAATTCCTTTGTAGGTCACGGGCACGCGCTTGGCCATGTCCGTCACCACAAAGTGGACGGTGAGGCCGTCGCCCTCGCGTGTGAGGCTGCCGTCTTCGACCATCCCTCCGATCCGGAAGCTCCGGCCCTTGGGCACCTCGCCGTTCGCCACCTGGGTGGGGGTGAAAAAGAAGACGAGATTGCTCTGAAATGCATTGAGCACCAGCGCTGTCGCCACCGCCAGCACCAGTAGTCCCAAGCCTATGATCGCAAACCGTTTCTGTCGAGGCTTCATCCGATGCTCCTACAACAGGCCGCGATTTTCTGCGACCGCGGCGGCTCGCCGACGCCACAGGGCGAGGACTTCCCAGCCCATGCACAGCGCCGTGACCACGAACGACGTCCAGACATAGAGGCCGTATCCCCCCATCGCCAGAAACTCACTCAGGCTCCCCCAGTACATCAGCGCGCCTCCGCCACTTCCGGCATCGAGGATGGTTTGCTCCAGGACGGGAGTTGCTCCCGCTCCAGGATCACGCATCGCGCGCGGGCCAGCACCACCGCGATGCTGTACATCCAGAAGCCGAACGTCATCAGCAGCATCGCGGTCAGCATCATCGCCGCCATTTTCGGCGCCGCCGTCATGCTGACGGAGGCCCCTTGGTGCAACGTGTTCCACCAGCGCACGGAAAAATAGATGATGGGGACGTTGACCACTCCGACCAATACGAACACGCCGCTGGCCCGATCGGCCCGGCGCAGATCGTCGATCGACGTGCGCAACAACATCACCCCGGCATACTGAAACAGCAAGATCAATTCCGACGTCAACCGGGCGTCCCACACCCACCAGGACCCCCAGGTCGGTTTCCCCCACATCGCGCCCGTCAGCAGTGCGAGAAACGTGAACATCGCTCCGGTGGGAGCGATGGCCTGGCTCATCATGAACGAGAGGCGCGCTTTCAATCCCAACCCGAGACCGGCCCAGACGGCCATGATCACGTACAGAAACATGGACATCCAGGCGGCCGGCACATGCACGAAGATAATGCGGTAGGAATCACCCTGTTGAAAATCGGTTGGCGCGACGAGGAGCCCGATATAGAGACCGACAGTGATCGCCAGAGTTGCAACGGCGGCAAACCAGGGAATCATGCTCCCGGCCAGCGGATAAAAGGCCTGCGGCGCCGAGTACTTCGACCAGTTGAGGCCCATGAAATTCATGAGAATCTGTTACTCCAACGCGATGCGCAGCGCCGCGGCCGTGGCCCAGGGCGCAAAAAACAGTGACAAGGCAAGACAAGCGCCGAGTAACGACAGATTGGCTTCGCCACCGACTCCCGCCAAACTACTCGTGACGGCGCCGGCTCCAAAGATCAGCACCGGAACATAGAGGGGAAGTACCAAGAGGGCGACCAATAGCCCACTCCCGCGCACACCAAGCACCAGCGCGGCACCGATAGCTCCAATCATACTCAACGTCGGCGTCCCAAGCAAGAGCGACAAGACCAGGACCCCCAGCGCTTCCCCCTCCAGACCGAATTGCAGACCGAGCAGCGGCGAGAGCAGCACCACCGGCAAGCCTGAGGTTACCCAGTGCGCAAAAACCTTGCCGACGACCAGAACCGGGAGAGGCTGGGCAATCAGCAGCATCTGCTCCAACACGCCGTCCAAATAGTCGGCCGTAAACACCCGACTCAGCGACAACAGACAGGCCAGCAGGGCCGCGACCCAGAGCACCCCGGCGGCAATCGTCCTCAGCACCGCCGGCTCCGGCCCGACTCCCAGCGGAAAGAGGCTCGCCACGATGACCAGGAAGAAGACCGACATCGCCACATCCGAGCGACGCCGCATGGCCAGCAACAAATCCCGCCGGACCACCCCGCGCAACGCGTCCCACATGCCGGGCTGGTTCATGCAGTCAGCCTCAGTCGCTGCACGGCATCGGGTGGAAGCGCCACCTCCTGGTGAGTGACCACGACCGCCATACCCCCCTGCTGCAGATGCAAACGCAGACGCTCGGTCACGAGGCCTGTCGCCGCCGTATCCAGTGACGTGAACGGCTCATCCAGGAGCCATAACGGACGGATGGATAGCCAGAGTCGGGCCAGCGCCACGCGGCGTTTTTGCCCTTGCGACAAGACTCTGGTCGGCAGACGATGCACCTCTGGCTTGAGACCGACGGCCTCCAGGGCCTCTTGCACCAGGGCACCGGAACTGTGATCGCCGGTAACGCTGGCCGCGACCATGAGGTTTTCGATCGGAGTCAGATCATCCTTCACGCCGTTGAGATGCCCGATATAGGTGAGCTGCGCACAATACTGTTCCTTGAGTTGGCGGATGTTCTGCCCCTGCCACAGGATGGCGCCGTCATCAGGCGACAGGAGACTCGAGAGAATGCGAAGCAGGCTGGTCTTCCCGCTGCCGTTCTCGCCCAGCACAGCCAACAGAGTGCCGGGCTTGACCGTGATGTTGACATCGGAAAACAGCTGCCGTTCCCCGCGAGTGCAACTCAGTGCGACGGCTTGCAACATGGAAGGAGAAATTCCGCTGAAAGTTAAGGCCACGAATGGCCGCGGCGGCCAATCATGACGTCTGGATGTCCATAAGCGTTGTTCGACCCCGCCCGGTCAAACCGAAAGGAGGCGGCTCCAACGATAAATTGTCACACTAATGTAAACAGAGCGTGGAAAACAAGGGGCGGTCGGCGATGGAGGGGTGAAGATGGTGCGGGGTGTACAGACAATTGGAGCTGATTACCCGGCTTCGCGGTATCCGCAGTCCTGATTGCGGCATTGCACGCTCCGTCCGTCCTGCTTGCTGACCTTTTCGACCAGGAACGGCGCCTGACAGGTGGGACAGGTCTTCGCCACCGGACGATCCCAGAGCGCGTATTCACATTTCGGATATTTGCTGCAGGCGAAGAATGAGCGGCCCTTGCGCGTCCGCTTCTGCACGAGATCGCCTCCGCAGCCGGGCTGCGGACATTTGACGCCAAGCGCCAGCGGTTTGGTCGTCTTGCACTGGGGATACGCGGAGCAGGCGATGAACTTGCCGAATCGCCCGATCTTGACGACCATCGGGCTTCCGCATTTGTCGCAGACCTGATCCGTCGTGATCTCCTGCTTGGGGACTACTTTAATGGTGCCGTCCGACAGCTTTTCAAAGTTCTGCGTGTTCTTGCAGGGTGGATCCTCTTTGTAGCCGGGGCAGGCGAGGAACTTCCCGTTCCGGCCCCACTTGATTTCCATCATCCAGCCGCACTTGTCGCAGGGAATGCCCGTGGGCGGTTCGACCCGGTCCTTGGGGCCGGGAATTGTCTTGGCGTTCTCCAGATCCACTGTAAACGGATTGTAGAAGTCTCGCACGGTCTCGACCCAGGGCTTGTTCCCTTCTTCGACCTCGTCCAGCTCCGCTTCCAGCTGCGAGGTGAAATCCACGTTGACGACGTCCGGAAATCCCTTCACGAGGAAATCGTTGACCGTGCGGCCCGTCTCAGTCGGCTGGAACCGTCCCTCGATCTTTTCAACGTACTTGCGCTCCTGGATCGTGGAGATGATCGCCGCATAGGTGGAGGGCCGGCCGATGCCCTTTTCTTCCAGTTCCTTGATCAGCAGCGCTTCGTTGTAGCGCGGCGGCGGCTGCGTAAAATGCTGCTTCGAGGTCACGCCGGGCACCGTCTGCTCCGCCTGGTCGACTAAACGGAGCCGCTCGCCTTCCGTGAGCGGCGGCAGTTGCCGCTCGGCTGTGTCTTCGGCCTCCTCGTCCTGCTTCGGTCTCTGCGCAAACAGTTCCTTGTCGACTCCCTCCAGATAGACGATCGTGTGGCCGGGAAATTTCACCACTGTTCCGCTGGAACGGAAGAGGTAGGCCCGCTTCGTGTCGAGCGGCTTCGATGCGACGCGGGTGACGTCGAGGATCGCCGGCACCATTTGCGATGCGATGAACCGGTTCCAGATCAGCTTGTAGAGGTTGTATTGATCGGGGTCCAGATACTGCCCGATCGACTCGGGATCGCGGGCCGCCGACGTCGGACGAATCGCTTCGTGCGCCTCCTGCGCCGCTTTCGACGTCTTGTAGACGTTCGGCGTCGACGGAAGATACTCCGCGCCAAATCGCTCCTGAATCACCAGCCTGACGTCGGCCGTCGCCTCCTGTGAAATCCTCGGCGAGTCCGTGCGCATGTAGGTGATGAGACCGGTCGGTCCCTCGGCACCGATCTCGACGCCCTCATACAGCTGCTGCGCGAGGGTCATGGTTTTCTTGGGTGTGAAGTGCAACTTGCGCGCGGCCTCCTGTTGCAGCCGGCTCGTAATGAAGGGCGCGACCGGGTTCCGCTTCTTTTCCTTCCGTTCGATCGCGGTGACGACGAAGGGCCTCCCCTTGATCTCACGGACGACCTTCTGCGCATCCGCGGCGGTCGAAATCGACGCCTCTTCGCCGTCGATACTGTGGAGCTTGGCTTCGAACGGAGGCGGATGTGTTCCGGCGAGAAGAGCGGTGACTGACCAATATTCCTCCGAACGGAACGCCTCGCGCTCGGCCTCCCGTTCGCACATCAGCCGGACGGCGACGGATTGCACCCTCCCCATCGACAAACCGCGCCGGACTTTGTTCCACAACAGCTGGCTGCCCTGGTAGCCGACGATGCGGTCCAGCACGCGGCGCGCCTGCTGGGCATTCACCAGCTTCATGTCGATCTGGCCGGGCGACTGCAGCGCCTGCTTGATGGCTCGTTCGGTGATCTCGTTGAACCGCGCACGAAAGACCCGCTCGTCTTTTTTCTTTTTTGATTTTCCGCCGATCTCTTCCGCGATGTGCCAGGCGATGGCCTCTCCTTCGCGATCGGGGTCGGGCGCAAGAAAGATCTTGTCGGCCTCTTTGGCCTTCTGTTTGATTTCGGCCAGGACTTTCGATTTGCCCTTGATGGTGACGTACTGCGGTTTGAAATCGTGATCGAGATCAACGCCCAGCTTGCTGGTCGGCAGATCCTTCACATGCCCGACCGACGCCATGACCGTATACCCACGACCTAAATATTTGGTGATCGTTTTCGCCTTCGTCGGCGACTCAACGATGATGAGCGACTTTGCCATCACGACTCCGTCTGAACATGAAAAGTTCTATCATCCGTATCAAATATCCGAGATTCATGCAACTAGAACGGCGTATGCCGCCGTTTACAGGCGGATGTACTGCTGGCCGGGAAGCTGCCTCACCCGGCCGTACAATTCCAGCGAAAGCAGAGTGGCCGACACCTGCGCGGCGCTCAGGCCTGTGCTTTCGATCACCGCATCGACGGATCGCGCCTCGTAGGAGAGCGCGTCATACACCAGGGCGTCTTCCTTCCCCAGTGGCTCACGCGAGTCTGACGGCGCCCCGCCGAGTGACAACCTCGCCCGGAGGCGGGCATCAACTTGCGGCAGGATTTCATCGAGGATGTCCTGTGCGCCTTCGACCAGCTTCGCGCCTTCCTTGATGAGACCGTTCGATCCCCGGCAGGCCTCTTCCCGAACCGAGCCAGGTACGGCAAACACGTCCCGTCCCTGCTCCAACGCCAGCTTGGCCGTGATCAGTGATCCGCTGTTCGCCGCGGCCTCGCTGACCAACACCCCCAGCGACAGCCCGCTGATGATCCGATTTCTTCGCGGGAAGTGATGACTCTGCGGAGCAGCGCCGATCGCCAACTCGGAGATCACGGCTCCGTGCGATTCAATGCTCCGCCGCAAGGCATCATGTTCGGATGGATAGGTCCGATCGATTCCACAACCCAGCACGGCGATCGTTCTGCCTTTGCCGGCCAACGCGCCCCGATGCGCCGCCGCATCGATCCCGCGCGCAAGACCGCTGACGATCGTCACGCCGGCTCCGGCCAGCGCTGTGGCAATCTCCTCCGTGATCAGTCGTCCGGAGGGCGTGGCCTGGCGCCCTCCCACAATCGCCACGGCCACATCATCCTGCGCCGAGAAAGTCCCGCTCACGTACAGCAACGGCGGCGGATCGGGAATCGTTCTGAGGCGTTCGGGGTACGCTTGGTCGACGAGAGTGATGACGCGGATCCTGAGACGCTCGATGACCTTCAGCTGTCGATCGATCTGTTGGCGGATCTTCAGCTCGGGCCCGCGCCTCACGGATTCGGCCAGCTCCGGGCTGCTCCCGGCCCGGATCAGATCGGCCTGCGAGGCCGCCAGCACCGCATCGGGCGAGCCGAACGCTCGGATCAGCTTCAACAGCGTGCGATCGCCCACCCCGTCGATCGTTTGGAGCACCAACCAAGAGGTCAGCGTGGTCGCATCCATGCCACACACCGATGATTGGACCGGCAGTCCGTTGCCACGGCGGGAATACCGAGGCCGGCAAGTCGTATCACGCGCTGAACGAAGGGATATGCCGGTGGACGCGGCACTGGACTACATGACGACGAGATCGTACTGCTCGAGATGCAACTGATCGTCCGGCGTCACGATGATTTTCGCCGCATGATCCCGTTCCAAGAGTTCAACCGCGTGGCGTTCTTCGTCCTGCAGCAACTCGGCCACGGCGGGATGGGTCCCGACGACGATCCACTGATGGTCCGACGACGGGCCGATCCGGCGGATCTCGCGAAAGATCTCATAGGCCACGGTCGTCGGAGACTTCGTATACCCGCGGCCCTCGCAGTAGCGACAGGGTTCCGAGAGTGACCGGAGCAGGTCCTCGCGGACGCGCTCGCGCGAGATTTCGATCAAGCCGAGATCCGAGATCCTCGAGATCCTGGTTCGCGCCTTGTCGGACGCCATGGCGCCGACCAGCGCCTGATAGACCTTTTCGCGATTTTTCTCGCGTTCCATATCGATGAAGTCAACGATGATGATGCCGCCGATCCCGCGCAACTTGAGCTGATAGGCGACTTCCTTTGCGGCCTCCAGGTTGTTCCGAAGGATCGTCTCTTCCTGATCCCGTTTCCCGACAAACCGCCCCGTATTGACGTCGATCACCGTCATCGCTTCCGTATGATCGATCACCAGATACCCGCCGGACTTCAGCCACACCTTCCGGCTCATCGCGCGCGCAATTTCCTGTTCCACTCCGAGATGGTCGAACAGGGGCTCGTCCTTGTCGTAGAAGTGAATCCGCGAGGTCTGTTCGGGAGAAAACCGTTGCACGAAATCCCGCAGCGCTTCGTACTCTCCTCGCGAATCGATCCAGAGTCGCTCCACTTTCCTGCCGAACAGGTCCCGGACGACCCGGAAACTGAGGCTCAAATCGGTGTGGAGCAGCGCCGGAGCCCCCAGCTGCTCCCGCTTCGCGAGAATGTCCTGCCACAAGACATGCAGGAAATCCACGTCGGATTTCAGATCATCCTCTCTCACGCCTTCGCTGACCGTCCGCACGATGTAGCCGCAACCCGGGAGACGGACACGACGCATGATCTCCTTCAACCGGGCCCGCTCCTCATCGCGCGGAATCCGCCGGGAGACGCCGATGTGCTCGACATTCGGCATGAACACCAGGTACCGACCTGGCAGCGAGACATAGGTCGTGACCCGCGACCCCTTCGTGCCGATCGGCCCCTTCGAAATCTGCACCATCAGTTCCTGCCCTTCGCCCAACAACTGCTCGATCGGCTTGGCACTCTGGCGCTTCGGCCGCAGCATGTCTGAATCTTTGTCGTCCTCCTCCGCGTCGACGAGCAGATCGCCCGGCTCCGCATCCATCGAGAGATCGGACACGTGTAAGAACGCGGCCTTCTCCAAACCAATGTCTACGAACGCCGCCTGCATACCCGGCAGGACTTTGGCCACTCGCCCCTTATAGATGTTTCCGACAAAGTCCTTGTGTTTGGCGCGGTCCCCGAACAAATCGGTGACCATTCCGCCGTCAAGGACCGCCACCCGGGTTTCTTCCCGCGCGACCGTGATCGCAATCTCAATTCCCATACTCACTCCTTCTGTCTGAGAGCCCCGGACGCACGCCGGGAAAAAGGGGCGCGGGCGTCATGCCCAGGCCTGATTCTCCCCCTCACCAGCGCGTCCTCCGCCAGCGCTCGATCGTAACCGCTTTCCGAACCAGCGGCGCCGAAGATGCCTCGGCGCACGCTCACCCTAATAGAACAAACTCAGTCGTCTTCGTTTGACGTTCAACAACAATCCCAGGGACGCCATCGTCATAATCGTGGCGCTTCCGCCATAGCTCACCAACGGCAGGGGAATACCTACGATGGGAAACATGCCCGCCGTCATGCCGATATTGACCACGACGCAGAAACACAGCATGGCCACAATCCCGGCTGCGAGCAGCGCGCCGAGTTGATCCTTCGCCTTCGACGCAATTTCTAGTGACAACCAGATGAGCGCGACGAAGAGCACCAGCAACACCAGCACCCCGAGAAACCCCCATTCTTCCGCATAGACCGCGAACACGAAATCGGTGTGACCCTCCGGCAGAAACTTGAGCTGGCTCTGCGTCCCGCCATAGAGTCCCTTCCCCGTCAGTTCTCCGGAACCGATCGCGATCCGCGATTGCAGCGCATGATAGCCTTTTCCCCCCGGGTCGTAGTCCTGGTCGACGAACGCCATAATGCGCTGTCGCTGATAATCATGCAAGGACCCCCAGACCCCCTCCCACGCGAACGGGAACAGCATGACCGAGAAGAGGAGGATGACGCCGAGCGCCTGAGACCGGACCCCGACCATCAAGAGCATCGCCGCATACACCGCGACAAAGCTGAGCCCGCTTCCCAAATCCGGCTGTTTCAGGATCAGGATCAGGCCGGGCAACATCAGCAACCCCGGGACGATCACGCGCTGCAGCCATCCCATGCGAGGCGCCTTCGAGTAGTAGTGGGCCAGCACGAGAATGAGCACGAGCTTGGCAAACTCCGATGGCTGAAAACTATAGGGCCCCAGTCCGATCCACCGCTGCGCCCCTTTGCTGGTACGCCCCTCGACCAGGACGAAGGCCAGCATCAACAATACGACCGCGTATGCCGGATACGCCAGTCGGGCAAGGCGATGATAGTCCGAGACCCACATCACGACGAAGGCGGCCACACCCACGCCGATCCACACCAGCTGCTTGAGATAGTACGGTGTCCCTACGCCCTGCTGAGCGTGGGTCAGACTATAAATCGAGAGCACCCCGATTCCGAGAATCGCAAGGATCAAGGCCACGTAGCGAAGATCGAAGTTGTCGAGACTGCGATGCTCCGTCAATCGATCGATCATGACTTCTCCGTCGATCGGCGGGCCGGCTCCGGCTTGGCGGCTTTCGAGATCACAATCGGGACCTGCGGAGCGAGCTTGATGTAAGTTTCGATGACTTCTTTGGCGAGCGGGGCCGCGGCGGAGCCGCCGTGCCCCATGTGCTCGGCAAGCACCGCCACCGCAATTCGAGGCGATTCCACGGGGGCAAATGCCACAAACCACGCGTGATCGCGGAACTTCTTGGGGACCTGCTCTTCAGGCCCCGTCCGGAGCGCCGCCACCTGAGCCGTCCCCGTTTTCCCGCCGATCGTCACCAGCGAGGACTTCGCCTTGGTCGCCGTCCCGACCTTCACGACATCGGCCAGTGCGTCCTTGATCAGGCGAAACGTTTCGGGCTTGGCTTTGATTTTTCCGCGCGGGACCGCCGGCAACTCTTGCAGATTGCCGGTCGCACGATCCATCACGGCCCGCACCAGCCGGGGACGATAACTCACCCCGTCGTTGGCGACCGTTCCGATCAAACTTGCCATCTGCAACGGCGTGACCGTCACATAGCCCTGTCCAATGGCCGCCGAGATCGTTTCACCCGGCAACCAGGGTTCGTTCTTCGTCTGCTGTTTCCACGACGTCGACGGCATAATGCCCGATCGCTCCGACGGCAGTTCTACGCCGGTTCCTTGCCCGAGTCCGAACTCTTTGCCGAAGTCGGCCATGACATCGATCCCCATCCGTTGACCCACCGTGTAGAAGTACACATCACACGAATGCACCAGGGCCGTGTGGAGATCGACCGCTCCATGCCCGCCTGCCTTCCAGTCATGATAAACCCGTTTCCCGAACTGGTAGCCTCCGTTGCAGTAGACGGTGTTGGAGGGCGACATCGTATTGCTTTCCAGGACGGCGACCGCCATCGGGACTTTGAACGTGGAACCCGGAGGGTACTGTCCCTGAGAGGCGCGATTGTTCAACGGACGGCCTTCGTCCTGCACGATGTCGACCCATTGTTTGGGCGTCAGTTCCCGGGAGAGCACGTTCGGATCGAACACCGGACGGCTGGCCATGGCGAGAATGTCGCCATTGGTGGGATCCAATGCTACAATGGCGCCGGATTCCTCGCCCAGGAGCTCCTCCGCCACCTTCTGCAGCCGGATGTCGATCGTGAGATAGAGGTCGTTTCCCGCCTGCGGTTTGTCGACGACGGCGGTCTTTTTCTCGTGTCCGAGCGCATCGACTTCGACGCTCTTCTGGCCGGCCTGCCCGCGCACGTGGCGATCGAAGGATTTTTCAACCCCGTACTGGCCGACGACGCTGCCTTGATGCAGGTCCGAAAACTCAGGCTTCTCCAATTGGTCGGCGGAGATTTCGCCGACATACCCCAGAAGATGGGCCGCCGTCATGCCCCCCGGATAGTTGCGTTGCGATTCGACCTGGACCATGACCCCTGGGAGGTCCAATCGATGGGATTCAATCACAGTCGCATCGCGGAGCGTGAGTCGATCCTTGATTTTGCGAGGCAGCGATTTGCTGCCCCTGCCCTCCAGCTTTTTCCGGATGAGCGCCGGATCCCGACCGAGGAGATCGGTCAACCGCTGAATCAAGGCTTCGCGATCCTTCACGTCCTCCAACGTGACGTAGAGGCTGAAGCTCGGCACGTTGTTCGCCAGGAGCACGCCATGCCGGTCATAGATGAGACCACGGGCCGGTTCAAGCAGCATGAGCCTGGTTCGATTGTTTTCCGAAAGGTCGCGGTAGTATGGCCCCTCGCGGACCTGGAGATGCCAGAGGCGAAGACCGAGCAGCGCCACCACCAGCAGGAGCCCCAGCCGCAGAATCGCGAGCCGGCGATGAAGCTCACCGAATTCCGTTTCTTGATAATTCCCCGACGCCATGTGGAATGCTACGCTCGATAGGCCGCAGACAACCGTTCAACGTTCAAGCGGCTCCAAATCACCCAATAGATCGCTCCGCCGACTACGGCATCGAAACAAGCCTGCGGGAACACGACGGCCCGGATCGCCCACCACAGATCCTGCTGATCGTTCAGCTTGAGCGTAAAGGCCGTGAGCAGTCCGGCCAGGATTGAGATCATGAACAGTCCGATCACGAGGACGACCGGCGTCAGATACACCACTTGTCTGCCGGCAAGACCGGCGGCATATCCGATGCCTCCCTTGGTGATCATGCCGAAGCTCAGCGACTCGGCAGAAAACAGGCTCATGAGCCATCCCACGGCAAGCCCGACCAGCAGCCCTTCGAATTCTCCCGCAACGAGACCGACCAGGCAGACGACGATGAGGCCGAGATCCGGTCTCACGCCCCACGGGATCATGTGGGGCAGCACCACCGACTGAATCGGAACAAGCCCTAGGAGGAGAATCGTATACACCAATGCTTTCATGGCTTGGGCTTCGTGCTCGGAGGCCCGAGGCGCTCTCCCTCGGTCGGAACGTAGGGAGATTGAATCACCAGGACCTCCTCCACACGGTTCGCATCGACCTCCGGAGTCAGTTCGGCGGACTGGAACAGCGCCCCTTCTTCCTTGTCGATCCTGGAGATCGTCCCGATGGCCAGGCCCCGAGGAAAGCCTCCTGTGAGTCCGGACGTCACGACCCGATCACCGGGCCTCGCGTTCGATAACAGCGGAATATACTTGAGACGAGCCAGCGCCTCCGAGGTGCCTTCGACGATTCCCTCATCCCTCGTTCGCTGGATCAACCCGGCGATGGCGTTGTTGGGATCCGTCACCAGCAACACCACCGATGTGGCAGCCGTCGTCTTGACGATACGACCGACCACGCCGGCGGGGGTAATCACCCCCCGGTCCGGCTGGAGTCCGTCCGACTCGCCCTTGTTGAGAATAATCGTCCGATACCAGTTCCCGGTATCGCGCCCGATCACCTGCGCGGCCACCATCGGCGGGAGGGCCTGCGCCTTGAATTCCAGCAATGCCGTGAGCCGGTCCGTGGCTGCTGCCGCTTCACGGAGCTGGCTATTCTGCCCCTTGAGATATTCCAACTCCCTCCGCAACTGCTTGTTTTCCTCCTCGACCCCCTGGAGCGCGACGAAGTCGGCCCAGAAATCAGCAAGTCCATCGGAGACGCTCGCCACGGCGCGGAGGGGCCAGCTCACGACCCATCCAACCGGACTGCCCACCTGCTGGAACACGCCTTGGAGTTGGCTGGGCAGGAGAAGAAAGCCGACGAGGAGAATGACGGCGAGGGCGAGTGCAAAACGTCTCGCGTTGTACGGTGCGCGTAGATTGACCATCCGCATGAGGGATGGAACCTTACCGGAGGTTGTTGGTCTGAGACATGACCGATACCTTGCGGAGGAGATCCAGCTCGTCCAAAATCTTCCCGACTCCTAAGACGACGGAAGTCAGCGGATCGTCCACTGTAATGATCGGCAGGTTCGTTTCTTCGCGGAAGCGGGTGTCCATCCCCTTGAGCAGAGAGCCTCCACCGGTCAACACGATTCCGCGGTCGATGATGTCCCCCGCCAGTTCCGGCGGCGTGTTTTCCAATGCGATCTTGATGGCATTCACGATGGCCCCGATGGGTTCCTGTAACGCCTCGCGAACTTCGGCGTCGTCCACGACCAGGGTGCGCGGGATTCCGGAGATCAGATCGCGGCCCTTGATCATCATGGTCTTCCGCTCCTCGAACGGATAGGCGGACCCGATTTCAAATTTGATCCGTTCCGCCATGTGCTCGCCGATCAATAAATTATACTTCTTCTTGATGTAGTTCATGATCGCCTCGTCCATGCGATCACCGGCGACCTTCACGGATTCGCTGTAGACGATACCGCCCAGCGAGATGACCGCAATGTCCGTCGTGCCGCCCCCCACGTCCACGACCATGTTGCCGGAGGGCTCCGTGATCGGCAGCCCGGCCCCGATCGCCGCCGCGACGGGCTCCTCGATCAGGTAGACTTCCCGCGCTCCGGCCAGCTCCGCCGAATCCCGCACGGCCCGTTGCTCGACCTGCGTGATGCGGGAGGGCACCCCGATGATGATTCTCGGCCGGACGAAGGCGCTGCGGTTGTGGGCCTTGCGGATGAAATGCTTCAGCATCTGTTCGGCCATCTCGAAGTCGGCGATTACGCCTTCTTTCATGGGCCGAACCGCCACGATATTGCCGGGCGTGCGTCCGAGCATTTTCTTCGCATCGGTCCCGACGGCCAGGACCTTCTCGCTTTTCTTTTCAACCGCCACCACAGACGGTTCGTTCAGAACGATTCCCTTCCCATGGACATACACCAGGGTCGTGGCCGTTCCTAAATCGATGGCAAGGTCGTCGGAGAACCACCCGAATACGTCTCCAGGGAACCCCACGGCATCTCTCCCTTCATCTTGGCCGGGCGATCCACGCCCGGCCCGTGCCCCTCACATGCTCTTAATCCGGCACCGCGAGCTGGCCGGCATCCAAGACGTGAGTCCTCGCGATCTCATCACCAAGCCGCCGTCCCTGCTCATTGCCGATGATGAGCAAACCTTCGAACGCCAGAATCACCAGCGTCACCAGCCATCCCACATACGGAACCGCAAAGGCAATCTGTGCGCCGCCCAGCGGAAGATTACGAATGATCGACTCTCGAAAACCGGCTGCGTCCCGCCCTTCCACCCGCATGGTCTGGAAACCCACCAACCGCTTGCCGATACTCCGTCCCTCGGCAAAACCGTCCGCAATCAAAATGTAGGCCAGACCGAAAAGAAACCCGACCGGAGGAGCAATTCTATCCGCAGCAACAACGATGAACAGATCGATCAGCTTCGCGATAAACCGGTTGAGGACATGAGCCTTCGGATAAACCGTTCTTTCCAGCACCGTCGAGGTTCGCCCCTCCCGCGTCAAGTGATCTTTTTCTAATTAGTGGCAAAGTATAACAAAATCCAACATCTTGCACAAACAAAGCCGGTTATTTCCTCGCGGGCTTTCCCGGAGTCCCCACGTTCGAGAGCCGCGGCTGGACCGGATGGCACGGCGCTCACACTCCGTCGGCCTTCGATCTTCAACGGTCTGGAACAGGACCGGCACCAGATCGCCGGTTCGGGCTGGCCCAGCTTGCCTTCACGCCGGGCCGTAAGTAGAATGCGCGGATATCCAAACGGGTGAGGGAACTCATGATCAAGACCTTGCGAAACGCCGCGCACAATTATCCCTGGTTGCTTAAGTCCATCATGGGCATCCTGGCCGTCGCCTTCGTGATCACCATGGGATGGTGGGGATTCGGCGAGCAATCGGAGAACATCGTCGCGAGTGTCGGCGAGCTTACCGTATCACGGGACGAATACCGGCGGGCCTATGAAAACATGTACCGATTCTATAAAGAAAAAATGTCCGGAGAATTCAAGGAAGAAACGTTCAAGCAATTCGTCATCGACCAACTTGTCGACAACCGCGTCTGGCTCATTGCCGCAAAGGATTTGGGCGTGACGGTATCGGATGCAGACCTGCGCGAACTGATCGTGCAGATTCCGGATTTTCAGAAGAACGGCGCCTTCGACCCCGAACTCTACCAGCGGCTCCTCGCCGCCAACCATCTGACACCGGCCGTGTTTGAGGCCGCGCAGCACAAGGAGATCATTGGGAACAAAGCCCGGATGATCGTTCGCGAATCGGTAGCCCTTTCTCCGTCAGAGATCTCCGAAGGACAGGCCCTCATGGCGAGGTCGCAGGAGGCCGACGCCGCCCTGGCCGCGATGGCCAGCGATCGCGTGCTGCAAGACATCCTCATGCAAAAACAGCAACGTGCACTGGTTGCCTATCAAGCCTCCCTGAAGGCGAATATCCCGATCACGATCCACCGCGAATTGCTCTAAGCAGAGTCCCCGTCCGCAGGCGACCGGATGATGCGACAGCTGACTTGACCGGTCAGAGTATCAGCATGGCGTCGCCGTAGCTGTAAAAGCGATACCGCTCCCTGACCGCTTCTTCGTAGGCCTTCCTGATCAACGCGGACCCCGCAAACGCCGATACCAACATCAAGAGGGTGGTCCGCGGGAGGTGGAAATTCGTCATGAGGGCATCGACCACCTTAAACTGAAAGCCGGGTGTGATGAACAGCCGGCTTTCACCGCATGCCGGAACGACAGTCCCGTGCTGCTTCGCAACTGTTTCGAGCGTACGGACGACCGTGGTGCCGACCGCCACGACCCGCCGACCGGCTTCTTTGGTCTCAACGATCGCCCTGGCGGTGTCGGCGCTGACCACGAACGTTTCCTCTCCCATCTGATGGTCCTCGATACGCTCGGTGACGACCGGCATGAAGGTACCTGGGCCGACGTGCAGCGTGACGGGGGCCACTCGGATCGCCGCGCGGCCCAGCCGCGCGAGGAGCTCCTCGGTAAAGTGCAGCCCGGCCGTCGGCGCGGCGATTGCGCCGTCGTGTTTAGCAAAGGGCGTTTGATACCAGCGGTGATCCTGCTCGCTCGGCGCGCGCTTGATATATGGGGGGAGCGGCATGGATCCTCGTTGCCGGAACAACTCCCGCACCGGCATGGGGCAGTCGACTTTCACCCACGTGCCGGCAGCGCCCCGCTTAAGAATCGTTGCGTGCGAGTGCTCGCCAAGATCGATCACCTGGCCGACGTGAAACGCGCCTTTGACCATGACCTCCCACACTCCTGCGCCGCGCTCTTTCACGAACAAGACGTCGACTGGCGTTCCCGCCGGTCGCTTGCGTCCCGACAATCGTGCCGCCAACACCTTCGTGTCGTTCACGACCAGGAGATCGCCAGGGGCGAGCAAGCCGGGAAGATCGGCGACAAGATGGTGGGTGAGTTGACCGGCCCTTCGATGCAAGACCAGCAGTCGCGCACGATCGCGCGGGATGACCGGCTGCAACGCCACGAGCGCAGGATTGAACGGCAGGTCGAAGTTGGAGAGTTGCATCAAGAGGCGGGCGGCGGCGCGTGCGTCTGCGAGGCCTGCTGAAGTTCTGTTCCTGGATAATAATAGCTAAGAATGCTGGAAAAGGAGTAGCCCAGCTCCGCCAGCTCTTTGGCGCCCCATTGGCATAACCCGACGGCATGACCGGCCCCGTACCCGGCGAGCACGACGTCCGGACCGAACGATTCAATTGTAAACTGCGTACTGGGTACTACCGTATAGCCCACCGCTTTGCGAAGCTCCTCTCCGCGCAACATCAGCTCGCCTTTGGAATGCAGGATCCGCAATGTCGCCACGCGGCCCGCACGGCTGTAAGCCAGGGGCGTGAGCGTGGCGATTGTCCCGACCGTGAATCCTTGCTGCCGCAGGTTCTGTTCCAGCGTCTCGAGTTTGAACGAGGCTTTCCACTGATAATACGGGGATTCCAGGTCGAACGGACACTCGACCCCCTTGAGATACGGCAGGTCCTTCGACCAGACGATCACGGCATCTTCGGTGATGCCGGCAGCGGTCGACGAGAACGCCGCGTATATCGGCGCACCTTGATGGGTGATTACCAAGCCTCGCGTCGACTCGACCGCCTGTTCCACCCGTGCATCGATCCCCTGACGGCCATGATAGACCTGATCCTGAATACCGGCGGCCACGTCGTAGTCACGCGAGGCGCTGAGCATGTGCTGGTACAACGCATAAGTCCTTGCCGCAACCGCCTGCGCCTTGAGCATCTCGGTATGCCAGGCAGAACTCACCTCGGCCGGCACCACCCCTTTCACATATTCCTCCAGATCGACTTGATTGATGACCAGCAGCCCCTTTCCGCGGCGGACTAACTGGACTAGACCGCTCACCTGCACCACAGATTTCTCATCCTCCGGCTGAAGTAACGACCCATTGCCGTTGCCGTTGTGGCGCGGGAGCCACAGCTGTAAGTCCTGATCCCCTGCCCGGAGGGTCACGTGATCGCCCGACACACGGGTTCCATTCAGGACCAGATCCTGCCCGCGCACTTCGATCCGAACGGAGGACCGATACATCCGGGCACGATCCCGTGCATCCGTCGCCCAGATGACGTGGTCGGCCTGCAGTTCCATCTGCTGGACGTCGGACGCCAGCAGGACACGAATCGATGGCGCCGCATGGGCTGCCGGCACCTCCGTAGACCCCACCGCCAAGCCGACCAAGCCGGCACAGACCTGTCGCAACATCATCGTCGGAAGAACCATCCTACGATATAGAATAGCAGACTCAGGATGATACTGAGGAGAAGACTCGTCGCGATGGGGAAATAGAAACTGACGTTGTCGCGCTTAAAGGACAGATCGCCGGGAAGCTTCCCCAGCCAACTGAAGGCGCTCCCCAGCCCGGGAATACGATCGGCTACCATCAAGAGGACTCCAAGCCCGGCGATTCCGAGCCCGATTCCGATCATGACTTTGCCGAGCGCGCTCCATTCCTGCATCAGCCCTTCACCAGACATTCGGCAATCTGAATCGCATTCAGCGCGGCTCCCTTGCGCAGGTTGTCGGAGACGACCCAGAGATTGAGGCCGTTTGTGATGGATTCGTCCTCACGCACGCGGCCGATGAAGACCTCGTCTTTTCCCGTCGCGTCCAACGGCATGGGATAGAGCTTCTTCATCGGGTCGTCGTACACGATGACACCCGGCATGGCCGCCAGCGCCGCCCGCGCTTCGTTCGCCTTCAACGGCCGCTCCAATTCGACGTTGATCGCCTCGGAATGGCAGCGCAGCACCGGCACCCGGACGGTCGTGGCCGTTACGCGTAACGCCGGCGCTCCAAGGATCTTTCTGGTCTCCTTCGCGATCTTGACTTCCTCGGAACAGTCGCCGCCGTCGTTGAACGAACCGATGTGCGGCAGCAGATTGAAGGCGATCTGATAGGGATAGACCTCGGCCTTGACATCGCGAAAGGCCATCAGATCTTTCGTCTGATCCATCAACTCATCCATCGCCGCCGCGCCGGTGCCCGACACGGATTGAAACGTCGTGACCACCACCCGCTTCACGCCCACCGCCTCGTGCAATGGTTTCAGCGCCATGACTAGCGGCGTCGTCGTGCAGTTGGGAATCGCCACGATGCCGCGAGGCATCGACCGCAGCGCCTGGGCATTCACTTCCGGCACGACCAGCGGGACGTCGGATTCCATCCGGAAGACGCCGCTGTCGTCGATCACCACGACGCCCGCGGCACCCAACCGCTGACCATATTCGCGGCTGATCGCATCCGTGGCCGAAATCAGTGCAAAGTCCACACCCTCAAAGGACGACTCGGGGGTCAACTCCTCGACCTTCCATTCTTTCCCCTGGCACGACAAGGTCCCTCCTGCCGACCGCTTCGAGGCGAACAGGCGAAGCGACTGCAAGGGGAACTTGCGCTCTTCAAGGATCTCCAGCGTCTCCTTGCCGACTGCGCCGGTTGCGCCGAGGATGGCCATCACATAGGTGGGTTTCTTCTTCAGCATCGAGGCCTGCCTGTTTAGAGTATGATCTTGCGAATCCGATGATTGAAGGTATCGGCGATGAACAGATCCCCCTCGCCGTCCACAGCGACCCCGAAGGGATAGTTGAGGCTTGCCTCCAACGCCGGCCCGCCATCGCCCTCGTAGCCGGCCACCCCCACTCCAGCCAGCCGTTCAAGCCTGCCCGTTGTCGAGTCCCATCGACGAACCAAATGGTTGTCGGAGTCGGTGATGAAAAGGTTGCCCTCCCTATCGAGAACGATACCGGAAGGCCTCGCCAGGCTCGCCGAGGGTGGTTCGGCAGCGCCATCATATCGATACAGACTGCCGTCCCCCGCTACCGTCCGAATGAGGCCGGTTGCTGGATCGACAGCACGGAGTCTTCCGTTGAAGGTATCGGCAATATAAAGGGTGCCGTCATGCGCGAGCGCCAGCCCGCTCGGCCCGGCCAGCGCGGCCTCCGTCGCAGGAATCCCGTCTCCATTATAGGTGGCCGATCCGATACCGGCGACCGTGCGGATGAGTCCGGTTGCCAGATCGATCGCCAGGACGCGATTGTTGCTCTGATCGGCGACGTACAGAACTCCCGATTCGCTGACGGCCAGTGCGGCCGGTTCATTGAGCCCGGCCAGGACAGCTGGCCCTCCGTCTCCCCCGAATCGATGCCGGCCTGTGCCGGCGATGGTCGTGATGCGTCCGGTTCCGGCGTCAACACGGCGCACTCGATGGTTCAGAGTATCCGCGATGTACAAGTGTCCCGACTGATCGACCACGACGGCCGTTGGAAAATTCAACAGCGCCTTGTCGGCAGGGCCGTTGTCGCCGCCGAATCGACCTGCCGCCCCGGTCCCATTGACGACATACCGCACCGTTCCGCTCAAATCCGCCTGTTGGGCAAACGCAGGAGCGCCCGTCGTTCGTGTTTCACTGAACGGATCTTCGGACTCGGTGATCGCCCCCGATGGCAGCGGAGCAGGGCCCATCTGCAGCGGAACCCTTCCACTGTCACCGACGATCGTCGTGATCGTTCCGCTTACACGATCGACCTTCCGCACCACATGATTTTCGGAGTCTGCGATGATGAGATTACCCGGTCCATCCAGCGTCACGGCTTTAGGCTCATTGAGACGCGCTGCAACGGCCCTGCCTCCGTCGCCGGACAAACCACTCTCGCCCGTTCCGGCAACCGTCTCGATGGTGTAGACTCTGACCGCCGTACTCATTCGCGCGCCATCCGAATCAATCGAGGTTCCGAAGAATTGCATCGCCCATTTCACTCGTCCCGACGATTCTGGCACCGGGACTTTGGATATCTCTGGTCCGATAGCCGAGATCAAGGGTTTTCACGATGGCTTGTTCGACGGCCACCGCCTCTTTATCGAGCTGAAACGCGTAGGACAGCATCATAGCAGCCGAGGCGATGGTCGCAATAGGATTGGCGATATTCTTTCCGGCGATATCCGGCGCGCTGCCATGAATCGGCTCGAACAGGCCGACTTTGGCGCCGATGCTCGCCGAGGGCAACATGCCGATCGAGCCGGTCAACATGGCCGCCTCATCGCTCAAAATGTCGCCGAACATGTTGTTGCAGAGCAAGACATCGAACTGTCGCGGGTTCCGCACCAATTGCATCGCCGCGTTATCCACATAGATATGGCCCAACTCGACATCAGGGTAGCTCCGATGGACGTCTACCACGACCTTCCGCCACAGTTCGGAGGACTCCAACACATTCGCCTTATCCACCGACGTGACCTTCTTACGCCTCTTCCGCGCGGCTTCGAATGCCACCTTCGCAATGCGACGGACTTCTTCCGTAGTGTAAACCTCGGTGTTCACGCCTCGTTCTTCGCCAGTCGGCAATTTTTCTATTCCTTTGGGCTTGCCGAAGTAGATGCCGCCGGTGAGTTCCCGGATCACGAGGATGTCGATCCCTTCGATGACCTCGCGCTTCAACGTGGACGCATCGACAAGATTGTCGTAGACCTTCGCCGGGCGGAGATTGGCATAGAGGCCCAAGGCCTCCCGGATGCCGAGCAGCGCGCGTTCCGGCCTCAGACTGTACTCCAACCCTTCCCACTTGGGGCCGCCCACTGCGCCCAGCAGGACCGCATCGCTCTGTTTGGCGAGCACCAGCGTATCCTGTGGAAGCGGCACGCCCACCTTATCGATCGCCTGCCCTCCGATGTCGGCGGGAACAAACTGAAACGAGTGGTGATACTTTTCTCCGATGGCCTTCAAGACCTTGACCGCTTCCGGTACGATCTCGCGCCCCACGCCATCTCCGGCCAGCACCGCAATCTTCGCGTTCACGTCAGGCTCTCCTTCCCCTCACCGTGTCGCCGATCCTCTATTCCAACACCGATTCATCCTCGACCCTCCAGGCCGGGTCGACCAGACAGAGAAACTCGAGTTCCGTTGTCCCAGTATTCTCTACAGACTGTCTCCCACCCGGAGGCACATAGATCGTGGCGCCGGCCTCGACGGGGCATGTCTCCGCATCGATCGTAAACCGGCCACTGCCCGCAACAAAATAGTACACCTCGGAAGAGGTCAAGACATGCGACTTGGATCGCCGTCCCGGCGCCAATTTCCCGTGGGCCAGACTGTAGCCAAGCCTGATTCCCTGTTTTGCGGGATGCAGCAGTTCACGGAGGACGGTATGGTCTCCCGCCACAAACTCATGGCACTCGGCAAGCGTTCTCTTCAACATCAACGCGGCTTCCCCCTGGCCCTGCCACTTGGCACATCGATTCGGATTCTGGAGCCGGGGGACGTCACTCTAGCGTGGCACGAGCGATCAAATCAAGCGAACCTGCTGCTCGGCTTCCGCCTGTCTGGACGCCAGATAGGCCAGTCGATTCAAGGCGTTGAGATAGGCCCTGGCGGCCGCGGTAATGATGTCGGTATCGGCGCCGTGACCAGAGACGGTTCGTCCGTCCTCCTCGACTCGCACTGAGACTTCTCCCTGGGCATCGGTCCCGCCAGTGATGGCGTTGACGCCGAACATGAGGAGTTTGCTCTTCGTCTTGGTCATCGCCGCGATGGTCCGATAGACGGCATCGACCGGACCATCGCCGGTTCCGGACTCTGTGACCGCCTGCCCGTCGATCTCCAGCTCCACGGTCGCCGTGGGAATACGATCGGTTCCGCTTTCGACGTGAAACGCCTTCAGCACGATCCGCTCCGCCATCTTGGCCAATTCCTCGGACACAATGACCTCCAGATCCTCTTCGTAGATCTCCTTTTTCTGATCCGCCAATTTCTTGAACCGCTCGAACGCGTGGTTGATCTCTTCTTCGGTGAGTTTATAGCCCAGCTCTTCCAATCGCTGCCGGAATGCATGTCGACCAGAGAGTTTGCCCATGATCATCTTGCTCTCGACCAGACCGATCGATTCCGGCCGCATGATCTCGTAGGTGGTCTTGTCTTTCAACAGCCCGTCCTGGTGAATCCCCGAGGTATGCGCGAAGGCATTGGCGCCGACAATGGCTTTGTTCGGCTGCACCACCATCCCCGTGATCTTGCTGACGAGACGACTCGTCTTTGCAATCTCCTCCGTCCGAATGCGGGTATCCGCTTGATAGAAATCTATTCGGGTCCGGAGTCCCATGACGACTTCTTCCAGCGAGGTATTCCCTGCACGCTCGCCGATCCCGTTGATCGTACACTCGACCTGCCCCGCCCCGTTGATGATGGCCGCCAGGCTGTTCGCCACCGCGACGCCCAGATCGTTGTGGCAATGAACGGAGATCACCGCACCCTTGGCATTCGGCACCTTGTCGCAGATCCCCTTGATCAGCGCCCCAAACTCCTGCGGCACCGCATACCCTACCGTGTCGGGAATGTTGACGGTGCCCGCCCCGGCCGCGATGACCGCTTCAATGACTTCGTAGAGAAAGGACGGATCCGAACGGCTCGCGTCCATGGGGGAGAATTCGACGTCATTGACATAGCCCCGCGCCAGCTGAACCATTTCAACAGCACGCTGCTTGGCCTGCTCGCGCGTCATCCGGAACTGGTGTTTCAAATGGATGTCGGAGGTCGACAGGAACGTATGGATGCGGACCTTGGGCGCGCCTTTCAGCGCCTCCCACGCCCGATCGATATCTTCGGAGCGCGCCCGCGCCAGACTGCAAATGGTCGGCCCTTCCACCTCTTGCGCGATCCGCCGCACCGCTTCGAAATCCCCGGGGGAACTGTAGGCAAACCCGGCCTCGACAATATCGACCCCGAGCCGGGCCAGCTGCTTGGCCACCATTACTTTCTCTTCCACGTTCATGCTCGCGCCGGGCGACTGCTCGCCGTCCCGCAAGGTCGTATCGAAAATTCTGATCATGCGTGCCATCTCGTCACCTCGTTGCAATCAGCCCAAAAAAACAGGCTCATCGCGTAATCGAGTGGGTGGATTGTAATCCCTTCAGATCTCCCGCAGCATGCAGGTGAGGACCTTGAGGCGAAGGTATTCTTCGTCCCGAAGACCGTAGGCCCGCCGTTGGATGACCCGGATCTTGGTGTTGAGCCCCTCGACGAAGCCCAGC
>Ga0233425_10000661_pt1 | contig 86532 bp, 69 predicted proteins | sample Watercolumn_Towu_2_FD_181712 | JGI IMG/M metagenome (GOLD analysis project Ga0233425, IMG submission 181712) | Freshwater microbial communities from Lake Towuti, South Sulawesi, Indonesia - Watercolumn_Towuti2014_140_MG | ecosystem: Environmental > Aquatic > Freshwater > Lake | place... | reverse complement strand
GGTCTACGACTACGTTCGCCGCCCCGTGCTCGTTCGTCCGGCTATGCGCTCCGTCATCCGGTACGCTCCCGTCATGGGGGTCGAGCGCCATACGGTCCTCGTGCGCTCGGGCGGTTACGCCTGGCAACGGACAAGCTGGTAAGGACGCCGGCGCAATTGGAGTGAGAGCCGGGGCGCGGAGCCTTCCGCGCCCCCAACTGTTCTTGCCCAAGCGTTTGCTACAGGATCGGGCGCATGGCTTCCCGCCCGGGCCTATGCTATCGGGCTAGGCTCGGCGGGCCGTTGGCACCCTATCGCGAGGTTGCCACATTCGCACCGCAAACCGGGCACGGTTGGGGAGCGAGCGGGACGGGCGTGTTTGGGGAGCATCATGCGAAATGTAATCGCCGTGATGAACACCAAGGGGGGCGTCGGCAAGTCCACCCTGGTGATGGCGCTCGCCGAGACGCTTTCAGCCTACCACGGCAAGACCGTGCTCGTCGTGGACAGCGACGCCCAGGCGAGCGTTTCCAGCATGCTGATGACGGTCGCCAACCTGCACCGGCTGCAGAACGACGGCATGACGATCGTGGACTTTCTGGTGGCGCATGTGCTGCAGAACGCGCCGGCCGAGTGGCCCCGGTTCGTCGTGCGCAATGTTTCCGACGTCGACGACGCGAGAAGCGTCTTTCTCGTGCCGAGCGATATGCAGCTCACTCTGTTCGAGCGTGAGGTCTCGAAGGAAAGCCTGCATAGCCGCTTGCGAGCTGCGATCGGCGGATTTCTCTCCGAAGCGCGCTCAGTGTTCGATATCGTTCTGATCGATTGTCCACCCGGCCTTTCGGTGCTTACCGAAAGCTGGTTGCGCGAAGCCGACTATCACCTTTCCCCGACCAAGGCCGATTACATCTCGATCTGCGGGCTCGAGGTCTTTCGCCGTTTCAAGGACCTCAATCCCGAGATGGGCTTTGCCCGCAATCTCGGCGTCATCGTCAACATGAAGGACGCTCTGTCGGTGTCTGAAACCGACTATCAGGCTTGGCTCAAGGAGAACCCGGAGAACCGCTGTTTCGAGGCGACAGTTCCGCGCGTCAACGCGTTGCAGGAGGCGGCGCGCTTCCAGACCGCCGACCGGTCGTATTTCGCCAAGTACCCCGGCCAGGTCGGCGAGGCCATCCGCTCATTGACCAGCGAGCTCTTGGAGCGGCTCGCAGAAGTGGACGCCGAGCCGAAGCAGCCGGAAAGAGTTGCTGGGCCTGATGCCGATGCAACCTCCGGGAGCGGCCGGGAGACCGAGTCCTCCACGGCAGCCTGATTGCGCGAGGCCCATGACGATCCTGATCCGTGTGATTATCCGGCGAGGCCTGAATTGAGGGGTAAGCTGCCATGCCCAATACGGCCACTGGCTTGGCCTTCTCGCTTGGCTTTCCGGGGAAGAATGGAGCGGGCGAAGGGGATCGAACCCTCGACCCTCACGTTGGCAACGTGATGCTCTACCGCTGAGCTACACCCGCGTCCTCAATCCTGCCGCAGCCCGGCAGGGACCCGTCTTATTGCCCAAGGCGGGGCGCAATGCAAGCCTCATCAGCGGCGGATTTTTTGCGTCGCAGGGGTTGCAGCCCGCCGGTCTCGGCCGTACCCGGATCGGAGCGAAAAGGCGCCTCTGGCAAGGGAAAATGGCGTGAGCGACAAGACCACACAAGGAACGCCGCCGGGCACGGCTCGGGAAAGTCTGCTGGGGCCGAGGACCAGGGCGGAGCTGATGGCATGGCTCGAGGAGCTCGGCATCGAGACGTCGACCCTCGAGCATCCGGCCGTGTTCACGGTTGCCGAAAGCATCGAGATCGAGCGCCGCGTTCCAGGCGGGCACACCAAGAACCTGTTCCTCAAGGATGCCAAGGACGCGCTGTTTCTGGTCACGGCCCTGGGCTCGACCGCGATCGATCTCAAGTCCCTCCCGAAGACGCTTGGATGCGCGCGGCTGAGCTTTGGCAAGCCGGAGCTATTGATGGAGGTTCTCGGCGTGCCGCCGGGCTCCGTCACACCGCTCGCGCTGTTCAATGACCGCTCGCGCCGCGTCACTTTTGTGCTCGATGACGCGCTTATGCGTTTTGACATTATCAATTGTCATCCCCTGGAGAATACGGCCACAACCAGCATTGCGCGCGGTGACCTTTTGCGGTTCATTCGCGCGACCGGCCACGAGCCCCGAATCGTGGCCCTCGGCGGCTCCGCGGCATAGCTTGCGTAGGGACTTTTCAGGGCGGGCCGTGATCCCGCAAGGAGACGGCAATGGATTTCGGCTCTTTGAGGCAAGGTGCGGCGGGCGCGGAGGCGGCGGACGTCATCAAGGATTCCTCCACCGCCGGCTTCGTGAAGGACGTGATCGAGGCCTCGAAAGCGGCGCTGGTGCTCGTCGACTTCTGGGCCTCGTGGTGCAATCCGTGCAAGCAACTGACGCCGCTGCTCGAAAAAGTCGTGAGGAGCTACGGCGGCAAGGTCCGTCTCGTCAAAATCAACACCGACGAGCATCCGGCCATTGCCTCGCAGTTGCGCGTCAAGTCGTTGCCCACTGTCTACGCATTCCGTGATGGCCAGCCGCTCGATGGGTTCATGGGCGCGCAGCCCGAAAGTGCCATTCGCGCGCTTATCGACCGCCTGCTCGGCGCCGATGCCGAGGCAGACATCGCAGCGGTGCTGGCAGCGGCGGCCGAAGCTCTCGAGGCGGGGGACCTGCAGGGCGCAGCGGGTGCCTTTGCCGCCGTTCTGCAGGAGGACCAGCAGAATGCCGAGGCGCTTGCCGGTCTTGCCAAGTGCTATCTGAGGAGCGGGGACAGCGCGCGCGCGGCCCAGACCATTGCTCTCGTTCCGCCGGACAAGCGCGATCATCCGGCGGTTGCAGGCGTCATTGCCCAGCTCGAGCTTGCCAAGCTCGCAGGCGGCGCCGACCGGCGGACGGAGCTCGAGCTCCGTCTCACGGCCGACCCAAGGGACCATCAGGCGCGCTTCGATCTCGCGGTCGCGCTCGCGGCGCGCGGACAAAAGGCGGAAGCGCTCGAGCATCTGCTCGAGATCGTGCGCCGAGATCGCAAGTGGAATGAGGAGGCCGCAAGGAAGCAGCTCGTGCAGTTGTTCGAGGCGTGGGGTCCCAAGGACGACCTCACGGTCCAAGGACGCCGCCGGCTGGCTTCGCTATTGTTCTCCTGACACGCGGACAGCCGGAGAGGATGCGAGAGGTGTCAATACACGACCGCTATCGGGGACCTGAGGACCCGGCGGCCCGCATTCCGGTCTTTCCCTTGACCGGGGCCATTCTGCTGCCGCGGGCGACGCTGCCGCTCAACGTGTTCGAGCCGCGCTATCTCGCCATGATCGACAATGCGATCGGCGGAGAGCGTCTCGTGGGCATCATTCAGCCGGAGACGGGCGAGAGCGGTATCGAAAGCCCGGTGGGCAAGGCTGCGGCCCTGAAAAGGGTCGGGTGCGCCGGTCGCATCACCTCGTTTCAGGAGGTCGACGACGGGCGCATGATCATCACGTTGACCGGGATTGCCCGCTTCGAGGTGCTGCGGGAAGCTCTCGTTTCGATGCCCTACCGCGTCTTCGACGTGAGCTACGGCCGGTTCGCGTCCGATTTCGATCGTGGTGCGGGGGAGGATGCGGTCGACCGGGAGCATCTGTTGCGTGTGTTGCGCGCCTATCTCGTCCACAATGGCATCGAGATGGATTGGCAGGCGATCGGGCGCGCCTCGACCGAGTATCTGATCAATGCGCTCTCGATCATGAGCCCCTACGGTCCGGAGGAGAAGCAGGCGCTGCTCGAAGCGCACGACCTCAAGGCGCGCGCCGACGTCTTGACCGCGCTCGCAGAGATGGAGATCGCCGGGCGCGGCCGGGCCGGCGGCGGCACGCTGCAATAGATAGGATCGTCTCATGAGCGAGAGAGAGCAATCGGCGGCTCCTGGCGGATCGCCCGCCACAGGCGGCGAGCGGTGCGATCCGCGGCTGCTCGAGCTGCTGGTCTGCCCGATGACGAAGGGATCTCTCACCTTTGACCGGGAGCGCAACGAGCTTATTAGCCGTCAGGCGCGTGTTGCCTATCCCATAAAGAACGGCGTGGCGTTGATGACGAGCGAGGCTGCGCGCCCGCTCGACGACGAGACGGTGTGAGTCGCGCTCTCGATCGGGCGCGTTTGACCGCTATCCGTTGGCGCCGAGGAACTGGGAACGGGCGAGGGCGGCATAGGCACCCCCCTTGGCTGTGAGCTCGGCATGAGTGCCGGATTCGACGATTCCGCCCGCGTCCATGACGCAGATGAGGTCGGCGCTCTGCACGGTCGACAGCCGGTGGGCGATGACGAGCGTCGTTCGGTTGCGCGTAAAGCGCGCAAGCGCCTCCTGAACGAGGCGCTCGGACTCGGTATCGAGGGCGCTCGTCGCCTCGTCAAGGAGCAGGATCGGTGCGTCCTTGAGAATGGCGCGGGCGAGCGCGAGCCGTTGGCGCTGTCCGCCCGAGAGCCGCATGCCCCGGTCGCCGATCACGGTGTCGTAGCCCTTCGGCTGCTCGACGATGAACGCGTGGGCCGCCGCCGCGCGCGCAGCCGCCTCGATCTCGGCGTCGGTGGCATCGAGCCTGCCGAGCTTGATGTTGGTCCTTATCGTGTCGTCGAACAGCGTCACGTCCTGGCTCACCATCGCAATCGCGCCGCGCAGCGAGGCAAGCGACACATCGCGCACGTCCTGCCCGTCGATGGTGATGCCGCCAGCTCCGACGTCGAACAGGCGCGGAACGAGATTGATGACCGTCGACTTGCCGGCGCCTGAGCGCCCGACCAGCGCGACCGTCTTGCCGCCAGGTACAGTCAGCGTGAAATCGCGCACCGCCGTGACATCGCCCGCGCCCTGGTAGGCAAGCGACACGCCTTCGAACGCGATCGATCCCGCACCGATCCGGAGCGGGGGAGCGTCGCTCCGGTCGACGATCAGCGGCCTCTCGTCGAGCACGCCGTAGATGCTCTCGGCCGCGGCAAGTCCTTCCTGGATGCGTGCCGTGAGGCTTCCGAGCGAGCGCAGCGGCTGGGCGGCCATCAGAAGCGCGGTCGTGAGGCCCATGAAATCGCCGACCGTCGAGACCCCGCTCGAGATGCGCCAGTAGGCGACCCATATGACGCCCGCCACCGCGGCGCCTCCCACGGCTTCGAGCAGGGAATCGAGCCGTGCCTTGTTGGTCGCGGCTTTCATTTTGAGACGGTAGACCTCCTCGAAGCTCTGATTCACGCGGCCCGCCGCGTAGTGCTCGAGCCCGAAGGTCTTGATGAGACGGACGCCCGAGAGTTTCTCCGCCAAGAGCGAGGTCATGCCGCCAAGCTCGTTCTGGGTCTCCTTGGCAACACGCCGGATGCGCTGGGCGATGGCCATGATCGGCGCGGCGGCCAGAGGATAGCCGCCGAGGACGACCACGGTGATGAGCCAATCGAGGTAGAGCATTGCGCCGACCAGCGCGATCACGGAAAGGAGGTCCTTGACGACCGTATTCATCGAGGCGAGCACAGCCTGCTGGATGAAGCCGACGTCGTTCGTGAGTCTGGACATGAGACGGCCCGGCGTGTCACGTGTGAGCCGCTCGTAATCGGCGCCGAGCAGGTGAGCAAAGGCGCGCCGCTGCATGTCGGCCGTCATGCGCAGCACGATGCGCTGGGTCGCAACCGTCTGCAGGTACATGAAGAGGCTGCGCAGGGCGGTGATGAGAACGACCGCAGCGAGAACCCAGGGTAGTGCGGAAACGTCCCCCTTCATCAGCGTATCGAAGGAATGCTTGATCACCATCGGGTATGCGCCGGTCGCGGCGGCGAGCGCTCCCGTCAGCAGGAGCGCCATCGCGATGGCGCGCCATCGTGGAACAATCCAGTCGCTGACAAAGCGGTTGAGGAGCCCGCGACCGTGCGCGTCGAGTGTGACGCGACGAGGTATCGGAGTCTTTGGCGCGGCCTGAGGCTCGGCGGGTTTTTCTGTAGGGCGATCCTGCACGATCAGACTTTGTTCACGAGCGAGCCGCGGACGCTCTCGATCCGGCTCTGAGCCGTTTCGGGATCCAGCAAACGGTGAAGGTGGACGATGAAGTAGCGCATGGTCGCGTTGTCGACGGTGCGCTGGGCCGCTGCCTTCCAGGCCTGCTGAGCCTCCGCATAATTGGGATAGATGCCGACGATGTCGAGCTCCGACAGATTCTTGAACTCGTTGCCGTCGAGTGCAGCGAGCTCTCCGCCAAAGACGAGGTGGAGGAGCTGTTTTGGGCGTTCGGGCTCGGTCTGGCTCATGGTATCGGTGATCGGCTGTGGGTCCCATGGGTGGGCTCGTCGCGGCCGGATTGCGGGCGGGATGTGGGGGGACGGTCCGCTTCGGCCAATCGTCACCCGTTCCTGCCCGAGGCACGTGCCTGGCGCAATCCCCCTGTCCGCAAAGGTGGCAGACGTGCGGGCAGGCGTTCTTGCGGCCTGAATTCGAGTGTGTTGGCTCAAATTGAATGGAATGTGACGAAAAGTTCACCGCTCCACTTAAGCGGAAATGAATTCGGGTCTGACAAACTCGAAAACCTAGGCACGGCTCGTGCAGCTCCATCCGGGATGCGCGGGATAGTCAGCATCGAGGCGTCAACGGCGGCGTGGCGGAGGAAGCTCTGCCACGCCGCAGCCGTTCTGCCGACCGTGGCCGCCTCCGGTTCGATTCGCTTGACTGTTTGGCCTCTGTTGGCCCGAAGTGAGCCGCCGCAGTCCGCTACGCACGCTCCCGGGCTCATCACCTATTGTCTGCAGATCCGAGCGATGCTTTTCAAGTCTCTGATTTGGCGACGTTTACTCGAAAACGAACGGCACCATCAGGAGCAGCATCAGGAGTATCCACAGGGCCATGCCTTCGAGACGGGACTCTGTCATGGTCGTCTCCACCCTTGCGAGGACCAGTCTCCCCATTGCCACAAAGATTACACAATCCTTAAGGCCGATTGAAGAAAAAACGTTGCGGGGAAGGCCGCAGCCGGCCGATTCGCGGTCAGATTCCTGTTCACGGAAGTTATCGCAGCGCAGCAATGGGCGTTGCCGGGCAGCGGCCCGTTCGCTAGCGTTCGGCCGAATCCCACCCAAAAGAAGCGAATTTCGACCGAGCGATGACCTTCAATCCATACGAGCAGAGCCTCGATCGCAACCCGGCCAATTACCAGGCGCTGACCCCGCTCACGCTCTTGGAGCGGTCCGCGGCGGTCTATCCCGAGCACGTCGCGATTATTCACGGCAGCCAGCGCTATACCTACCATCAGCTCTATCAGAGGAGCCGGCGGCTTGCTTCGGCCTTGGCGCTTCGCTTCATCGGGCCGGGCGACACCGTGTCGGTGATGCTCTCCAACACTCCGCCCATGCTCGAAGCCCACTACGGCGTACCGATGACGGGCGCCGTGCTGCATTCGATCAACACGCGGCTCGATCCGGCGATCATCGCCTTTCAGCTCGACCATGCCAACAGCCGGGTCCTGATCACGGACCGCGAGTTCTCCGAAACGATCAAGCAGGCGCTTTCGCTCGCCAAAGTGAAGCCGCTCATCATCGACTACGACGATCCGGAGTTTCCGCAGACCGGCGAGCGTCTCTCCTACAACGAATACGAAAGCGTGCTTGCCAAGGGGGATCCCGATTTCGACTGGCGCCGTCCCTTGGACGAGTGGGAGGCCATCTCGCTCAACTACACGTCCGGCACGACCGGCAATCCCAAGGGTGTCGTCTATCACCATCGCGGCGCCTATCTGATGTGCTATGCGAATACCATCGCGACCGGCATGGGGCGTCATCCCGTCTATCTGTGGACGTTGCCGATGTTCCACTGCAACGGCTGGTGCTTCCCGTGGTCCCTGTCGACGGTCGCGGGCACGCACGTCTGCCTGCGCTGGGTACGCGCGCGGGCCATGTACGAGGCCATTGTCGAGCACAAAGTCACGCATCTTTCGGGCGCGCCGATCGTGATGGCGACGCTGCTCAACGCGCCGGCCGACGAGAAGCGGCCGATCGCCCATAAGGTCGCCTTCAACCACGCAGCGGCGCCTCCGCCGCAAAGCGTGCTCGACGCGATGGTGGAGGCGGGTTTCGAGCTCACTCACCTCTACGGTCTCACCGAGACCTATGGGCCGGCGACCATCAACGAGTGGAACCCGGAGTGGAGGGCGCAGCCGCCCGAGGAGCAAGCGAGAAAGCGCATCCGCCAGGGTGTGCGTTACGCGGCGCTCGAGGATCTCACCGTCATGAATCCGGAGAGCATGACTCGCGTGCCGGCCGACGGAGAAACGTTGGGCGAGGTCATGTTCCGTGGCAATATCGTCATGAAGGGCTACCTCAAGAATCCCAAGGCGACGGACGAGGCGTTTGCCGGCGGATGGTTCCACTCGGGCGACCTCGGCGTGCTCCATCCCGACGGCTACATCCAGCTCAAGGACCGCTCGAAGGACATCATCATTTCCGGGGGCGAGAACATCTCCTCGATCGAGGTGGAGGACGTGCTCTACAAGCATCCCGCCGTGTCGAGCTGCGCCGTCGTTGCGAAGCCGGACGAGAAATGGGGCGAGACGCCATGCGCTTTCGTGGAGCTGAAGCCCGGCGCCAACGCAAGCACGGACGAGATCATCGCCTGGTGCCGTGACCGCCTCGCCAGATACAAGTGCCCCCGCCACGTCGTGTTCACCGAGATCCCCAAGACCTCGACCGGCAAGATCCAGAAATTCAAGCTCCGCGACATGGCCAAAGAGGCCTGAAGCGCGCCCGACTCGTGCCGGCGTCTGTCTAACGATGTCCTCTACGCACCCGGAAACGCGAATTCCGCGACGACCGCGGCATGATAGGAGCCCGGGGGTGTTTTGACCTTCGCGTAGCCGATGGCCTCGTCGCCGAGCGCCTCATTGTGCACCTCGATCGAGCGGAAATGGCCCAAGAGCGCGCGGCTCGCCAGAAGGTGGTCGAGCATCTGCGGCCGCCCGTGATGCAAGACGCTCCAGCGCCGGTCGGCAGCGATGCCGCGGTCGAGCACGACGAGGCTTCGCGCGCTGAGAGCGCCATTGCCCGTGTCCTCCTCGGCGCCGACGGCGATCTTGAGCGGCGTCTCGTGGTCCTCGGCATTGAAATCTCCGGCAACCAGAATGAGCCGGTCTGGGTCGTCGTCGAGAAGCCGATCGACGAGGAGCCGAAGCTCGAGGGCCTGGGCCGTGCGGCGTACTCCCGACAGGAAGTAGCCTTCCGCCCAGCCTGCGACGCTCTTCCAGACGAACGGGGCGAGCTTCTGTCCCGGAACGGCGGCCGCTAAGGGCGCGCGCAGATGCAGGTTGACGATGGTGAGGGCCCGTCCCTGTCCGGCGTCGAGGGTGGTCATCAGCATCGGGCGGTCGCAGCGTATGGGCGACGCTTCGGCCGCTTTGGGCTCGGCGGTCTGCAGCGTGTAGCCGAGAGGGGGCACGAGATCGTGCAGGATCTCGCGGACGGCGACGAAGGGCGAACTCGACAGTGTCACCAGATTGTGGACATCTGCCGGTCCGCGCTTGTCTGGCCCTGTCGTTGCCGCGCGATGGTAGGTGGCATAGCGCGTGCCGGCGAGGAGCTGATCGAGCGCGGCGAAGGCCCGCTCGGCGCGTCCCGGCACGTGCTGGGCGTTGACCTCCTGCAGACAGAGCACGTCCGCTGCGAGCCGTTCGAGCGCCGGCCGCAAGACGGCCATGCGTGTCTCGAGCGGCACATGCGCCCTGGGCGGCAGATCGAGGCTCTCAATGTTGAATGTTGCGAGGCGCATGATGCACGTCAGTGACGGTGCGGGAAATGCACGAAAGGTTCAGGGGTCGAGCGCGACAGAGCTCCGTTGCTCCGGGAAGCAGTGGATGGCCTCCCATGTGATGACGGAGCCTGCTCTCAGGCGTTGACAGACGTCAAGGCGTTGAAGGCATGTGTCCGGGCCGGAAAGGGCGAGGCTCGGGCCGGCCGGCCTTGCTCTGGCGATTGCGCCGCCTCAATCTGTTCGTCATGATGAGATAGGGGCGCGTCCGCGTGGCCTTGCTCTGATGGCGCCAGGCAATGTCGACCAAGGACAAGAAGGCAGAAAACGTCAGCACCGGTGCAGGGAGCACCGGTAACAGTCCCGTCGTGCCAGAGAGTGAAGCCCGACCGCCTGCCGCCGGCAGCTCGAGCGCCGTCGAGGTCGCCGAGTTCGTGGCGCGGTTGAAGGCGACGCCGGTGGCGCCTCGAGGGCGCGGGCGCCTCGTCTTTGCGATGGATGCCACCATGAGCCGGGAGCCCACCTGGGACATGGCGCTGGCGCTCCAGGCGGACATGTTCCAGGCGGTCAAGGACGTGGGCGGGCTCGACGTGCAGCTCGTCTATTTCCGCGGCGCCGGCGAGTGCCGGGCCTCGAGGTGGGTCTCGGACCCCGGCGCGCTCGCGCGCCTCATGACCACCGTGTCGTGCCGGGGCGGGCAAACGCAGATCGGCAAGGTGCTGTCGCACGCCCGCGGCGAGGCCGAGGTGAGGAAGGTCCATGCGCTCGTCTATGTGGGCGATGCCATGGAGGAGAACGTCGACGAGCTATGCCGGCGCGCTGGCGAGCTGGCACTTCTGGGGCTTCCGGTGTTTCTCTTCCAGGAGGGCGACGAAGAGCGCGCCGCGCGCGCCTTCAAGGAGATCGCGCGCCTCACCAAGGGCGCGTGGTGCCGGTTCGACCGGGGCTCCGCGGATCAGCTCAAGGCTCTGCTCACGGCCGTTGCCGTTTATGCGTCGGGCGGGCAGAAGGCGCTCCTCGCGCTGTCGCAACACTCTCGCGGGAGCGGGGCCCGCCTGCTTCTCGCGCAAATGAAACCCGGGCCATGAGCTCGTCAGGCTGATGCAATATTTCATACTCGGTCTCGCCGTGCTCGTCATTGCGCTTTATGCCTCGCAGGGGTTCATTCGGGCCAATCCGGCCGTCATGGCCCGGCAGATCAAGCTCGCGCTCGGGTGGCTCGCGCTGGCGCTGGCTGCCGTCCTCTTCGTGCGCGGAGCTGCGAACCAGGCGGTCCTGCTTGCGCTCGTGGGCTCCTGGCTGCTCGGTTGGGGCAGCGGGTGGGGCGGTCTTGCCGGCCCTGCACACAAATCGCCACGGCAGACCTCGCGCGTCACGACGCCCTTTCTCGACGTCGAGCTCGATCACGACACGGGCGCGATATCGGGACGCGTGCTCAAGGGCATGTTCCAGGGCCGCGCGATCGAGAGCCTGAGGCCGGTCGAGATCGCGCTTCTCTGGCGCGATTGTCAGTTTTCCGATCCGCAGTCGGCCGCTATCCTCGAAGCCTATCTCGATCGCGTTCATCCCACCTGGCGCGAGGACATGGCGCGCGGCGAGCGGGAGATGCACGGCGGACCTGATGGGCGCATGACGGTCGCGGAAGCCTACGAGATCCTCGGGCTCGAGCCGGGGGCCTCGGAGGAGGCGATCCGGCGTGCGCACCGCGAGCTGATCCTGAAGCTCCACCCGGACCGTGGCGGCTCGACCTACCTCGCCGCCAAGATCAACGAGGCGAAAGACGTTCTCCTCGCTTTGTAGGGCTCAGGCCTCGACCAGGCCGAGCGCAAGCTGGACCGGCCTGAACGAGCGCCGGTGAGCCGGTGACACGCCGAAACGGTCGAGCGCCGCTTTATGCTCGGGCGTGCCGTAGCCCTTGTGCCGGTCGAAGCCGTAGGCCGGGAGATCGCGGGCGAGCGCCATCATCATGCGGTCGCGCGTCACCTTGGCGACGATGGAGGCCGCGGCAATCGACAGACACTTGGCGTCGCCCTTCACGATCGTGCGCGTCGCACAGGAGAGCCGCGGCGCCTTGTTGCCGTCGATGAGTGCGAGCCGCGGCCTTGTCCTCAAGCCGGCCAGCGCCTCTCCCATGGCCCACATGGTGGCGTTGAGGATGTTGTCGCGGTCGATGCGCTCGACGTCCGCGATGCCGACGGCGTACTCTGCGCACTCGATGATGCGCTTGAAGACGGTCTCGCGCCCATCCTCGTCGAGAGCCTTGCTGTCGTCGATGCCGGGCGGAATGCTCGCCGGATCGAGAATGACGGCGGCCGCCACCACGGGGCCCGCCCATGGACCGCGCCCGGCTTCGTCGATGCCGGCAATGGGCCCGCCCGCGAGCTCGAGCTCGACGCTCTCGAGCTCGAAGGTGGGGCGGATGCGGGCTTCGGTGATTCGCATGGGGGCAAAATGCAGGGAGTCGGGGTGGGGAGTCAAAAGTTCGTGGTTCGTAGGTTGGGTTAGCGCGGCCTCCGCGAAAGAGACATGCTGACAGAAATCGATCCGCGCGTAACCCAACATGTCAATCCCACGCGCTATCGCCGCAACCGGCAACCTGGAGCCACCTACTTTTTCACGCTGGTCACGTTCGAGCGCTGGCCGATCCTGGCCGGCACACCACACGTCGAGCGGTTCCGCGCTGCAGTCCAGAAGGTGCAACAGAAGCGTCCTTTCAATGTCGAGGCCGAGGTCATTCTCCCAGATCACGTCCATGTGCTGTGGACGCTGCCAGATGGCGATGCGGACTACATTGTGCGCGTGCGGCTGTTGAAGTCGTTTTTCACGAAGTCGCTCTCATGCCTCGGCGAGACTGGCGATCGATCGGCCAGTCGCGCAATGAAGGGCGAGCAGGCGATCTGGCAACGTCGCTACTGCGAGCGTACGATCCGCGACGAGCAGGATTTTCAAAGCCACGTCGACTACATTCACTTCAATCCCGTCAAGCACAGATTGGCGAAGTCTGCGGGAGCCTGGCCGCATTCGACATTTCGAGACTGGGTGCAGCGCGGCGGTTATGAGCCCTGGTGGGGCTCAGACGACATGCCGCCCCGCCCTGATTGGGTTGGATGGGAGTGACGCGCTCGCGACAAGCGTTGGGTTACGCGCGGATCGGCCCCGCCAGCAGCCTTCGCCACCCGGGCCGCGCTAACCCAACCTACGGACTAAGCGTCACAAAAGTGTTGCTTGGGGTCAGTAGAAGGCCGGTGATCGAAGAGGAATGGCTGGAAATTACGTACTCGCCGGCCGCAACCTGTCAAAACCATCGAGGCCCCATGACACCCAATTTCAAGAATGGTCTGACCTTGGCTGCCGTCGCGTTCGCGTTCGCTCCGGCGCTCTCGACCGCAGCGTTCGCTCGCGACGAAATCCGTATCGTTGGCTCGTCGACGGTCTACCCCTTTACGACCGTAGTTGCCGAGCATTTCGCCAAGGCACGCGGCGGCAAAGCGCCGGTCGTGGAATCGACCGGCACGGGCGGCGGATTGAAGCTGTTCTGCGCCGGTGTCGGTGAGGCAACTCCGGACATCGCCAACGCCTCGCGTCCGATGAAGAAGGCCGAATTCGAACTCTGTCAGGCCAACGGCGTCCAGGACATCATTGAGATCAAGATCGGTCTTGATGGCATTGTGCTCGCCAACGCCAAGAACGGCCCCGAGATCAGCCTGATGCAGGAGGAAATCTTCCTGGCCCTCGCGAAGGAAATTCATGACGAGAACTTGAAGTTCATCCCGAACCCTCACAAGTTCTGGAAAGACGTCGATCCGCTGCTTCCCGCCACCAAGATCGAGGTGCTCGGTCCCCCGCCAACCTCAGGTACGCGCGACGCGTTTCTTGAGCTTGTGATGGAAAAGGGCGCCAAAGGGTTCGGGGCGCTCAGGGATATGAAGGATGCGGACGAGAAGAACGGCACCAAGGACTACGAAAAGGTCTGGAAGTCGATCCGCCAAGACGGCGCCTACGTCGAGGCCGGCGAGAACGACAACTTGATCGTGCAGAAGCTTGCGAAAAACAAGGATGCCGTCGGCATCTTCGGTTACTCCTTTCTTGAAGAGAACACGTCAAGTATCAAAAGCATCCTGATCGGCGGCGTTGAACCCACCTACGAGAATATCGCGAGCGGCAAGTATCCCGCCTCGCGTGCGCTTTTCATCTATGTAAAGAGGGCCCATGTCGGCGTAACCCCGGGAATCAAGGAGTTCCTTGCCGAGTACGTCGCGGAGAAGACGATCGGGGAGAACGGGTACCTCGTCGCGAAGGGCCTGATCGCGATGCCCAAGGAAGACATCCAGAAGTCAGCACAGGTGGCTGCCGAACTCACGCCGATGGCTGCCCCGGTGAAGTGAAAAACAAACAGCGGCTCCATTTCTTGGCCTTTGAGGGCGACTTCGCGCTCACCAGAAAGCCGTGAGCCGGGGCCGCCGGCCTAGCCCACTCCTTTCTATCTCTCCCGTCTTGTCGTTTTGGCCCGGCATAGTCCGGCTTTCCAATCTCGACGATGACCGGCGTGCAAGCTCAGTGGCGGCGGGCCTCTGCAGGTCGCCATATGAATGCGCGGGCATACATTCGTCTGGCATTGGACGGGCATTTAGCTAGGCAACCAACGTGTGCGCCGCCTTCATGAACAGCGCCATGAGGCAGGCGGCGCGAAGAACGGGGCCAGGTTGCAATCCCAGCGCGCAAGCGCATTTCTACGATCAATCGCCGTCCGTCGAATGCTGCGACGCAACCAAAAATGCAAAAACGGAGGCCTGGATCAGCCCGGACCTCCGCCTTTTCAGTTCCTTGTGGAACCAGTCGCCGATTACGACTTGCACTTGTTGAAGTCGGGCCGGTTGGGCGCGCAGAAGCTGCCGCCGTAGGGACCCGGGAGCTGCTTGCCGTTGAACCTGGCCTTGACGACTTTCGACTTGGTGATCTCCAGGCGCGAATTCGGGCAGTTCTCCTTCGCGGCCGCGATGCAAGCCGCTTCCGTGGAGACGTCCTCGTTCTTGTCGCAGGATTGCGCGCCGCCGCACTTGCTGTAGGACTCCTCCTCCTTGCCGGGGCAGGCGGTGCGGGTGATATGGACGACGCACTCGTAAGCGAGTGCATTCGATGCAAACGACGCGCAGAACAAAGCTGCGAGCACGATACTCTTTTTCATGTGACTCCCCTTCTTTTCCTCTAAGGACGAGCCGCTGGTTACGCCTTCGCCTCCCCGCAAACTCGCGCAGGCTTTTTGCGAAACTAACATTACAAGCCTATGACGCGACGCGCGGACGGTTCAGGTATCGGCCTCGCACGTTCTCATCCGACTAGCGGTTGAGGTGGTCCCGGTTGTTCGGACAGATTTTCCGCTTCGATAAGTGGATCGTCTGCCGGGGTTAAGCCGCCAAGCGGATGGGCGGGATGCTCTCCTGTCCGTAGTAGGCTTGATCGGGCGTCATGCCGTCAAGCGCCGAATGCGGGCGGCGGCGATTGTAGAGATCGAGGTAGCGCCCGATCCCTTCGCGTGCCGCGCTGACGCTCTCGTAGGCGCGAAGGTACACCTCCTCGTACTTGATCGTCCGCCACAGACGCTCGACGAACACGTTGTCCCGCCACGCGCCCTTGCCGTCCATGCTGATCCTGATCCCGTTTCGCTCGAGCACGCCGGTGAACGCAGGACAGGTGAATTGCGAGCCCTGATCCGTATTGAAGATCTCCGGCTTCCCGTGCTTGGCCATCGCTTCCTCCAGCGCTTCGACGCAGAACGCGGCTTCCATGCTGATCGACACGCCCCACGACAGGGCCCGCCGCGAGAACCAGTCGAGCACCACCGCCAGATAGACGAACCCCTTGGACATCGGGATGTACGTGATGTCCATCGCCCAGACCTGGTTCGGACGCTCGATCGCGAGCTCGCGCAACAGATACGGGAAGATCTTGTGGCCGGGCTCCGGCTTCGTTGTCCGGGGCCGGCGGTACAAGGCTTCTATCCCCATGCGCCGCATCAGCGTCTTCACATGACGGCGGCCGACCTTGCTCCCATTGAAGGCCAGCAGCCGGCGCAACATCCGCGAGCCCGCGAATGGGAACTCCGTATGCAGGGCGTCGATCTGCTTCATGAGAACCAGGTCTTCCGCCGGCACCGGACGGGGCAGGTAGTACACCGTGCTCCGCGCTAACCCAACCTACGGACTCCGAAATGAGCCCGGGGTCGCCACGAACGTATCCGGACAATCTCTGGACGTGTCACCAGTCATAAGAATGGTCGCCCTGTTCGCTCCTCACCATTCTTTCTATACATGCATTCAGAACCGAGATATTCTCGCCAATGGCGAAAGCCAGAGCTCCCTATTATTTCAGCTGCAAAGGCGCTGCCGCATGACATCCAGTCCTCTTGCCGCGGCGCGCCGCGCACTTCTCTTGGCCGCACTGTCCATGGCCGGGCTCCTCGTGGCTCCTCCGGTCTTGCTTTCCGGCCATGATGCTCTCGCCGCCGAGCCTGCGGGGGCTCAAACGCCGGATGCGGTCGAGAAGGAGGCCTTCGAGGCGGCCAAGGCCCTGGGAACGGTCGAGGCCTGGGACGCGTTCCTGTCCCACTATCCCAAGAGCTTCTATTCCGATCTCGCACGCGCCTACCTGAAACAGATGTCCGGCCAATCCGCGCCACCTGCGGATTCGACCGCCCGGCCACCCGGCACGCCAGAGCAACTGGCTTATGAATTGACCTGCGCCAGCCAGCCGACCTTGAAATCGAAATCGTCGACGGAGCCTGCCAAGCTGCGGTTCGTGAACGGAACAGGCGGGACGGTCATTCTGCAATGGATCGACTTCAACGGCGGGCTCAAGGAGTACGCGAGGTTGAAGCCTGGCGCGGAGCTCGTGCAGGATACCTACATCACACACCCCTGGATCGTGGCCTACGAGGAAGGGAGCTGCCGGCAGATCTATATGCCCGCGCCTGGCAACTCGGTTGCGCGCATTCCAGCCGAGGTGCCCAATAAGGCCAAGACCGAGCCGCCTCCCGAGCCGCAGAAGAAAAAGTACAAGGAGGAAAAGCAAGAGACCCTGCACTGCGGAAAGAACTACAAGAAAGTCGGCGGCAAGTGCGTGCTTCTGCAGAACTGCGGGGCGAATGCCTATCGCAGCCCCGAGGGCGACTGCTACTGCAACAAGAACTACCAGATGGTGAACGGCCAGTGCGTCTGGAAGACGGACAAGAAGGGCTTCGAGGTCGCGCCCTGGAAGAAATCGGGCTGCTCGACGTGGCAACAGCAGTGCAACAAGGGCAATGCCAAGGCCTGCGGCAAGTACGAAGCCAATTGCCAGGTGAATTAGCGTCGGCCGGCCTTACCCAAAGCAGCGCCAGTGAAAGTGGGATCAGAAAAGATGAGGCGTCACGTCCGGATGGTTCAGCGTGTGGCTGCCTTCGTTCTCCTTCTGCTGACGGGCGTGCCGCATCCGGCCGCTTTGATTGGGAATGGCAGCGTGATCGATCGGGCGGCTGCGCAATCGTCGGATGCCGAGAAAGACGCGTTCGAAGCTGCGAAAGCGCTCGGCACGGTCGAGGCGTGGGACGCCTTCCTCAGTCATTATCCAACCGGCTTCCATGCCGATCTGGCGCGCGCCTACGTGAAGCAGCTCGCGGCTGCGCCGGCCCAAGGCACCTATTCCGCGCCGCAGCCGGTTTATGACTATCCGATGGTCGCGGGCACTTGGGGCGGCATCGTCCGGAGTGGTCCCGGCCAGGACAACAGCAAGGTCGCGAGCTTGAAGGAGGGCGAGGAGGTGACGCTCATGGCGCCGCCCATTCCCGTCACGCCCAACGACTATCCCTGGTTCAAGATTGCCTTCCGCGACGGGAAGATCGGCTACATGTGGGGTGGGATTCTGTGCTCCACAGGCGCGGAACGTCCCGACGTGTTCAGGCTCTGCACGTTCGAGCCGTATCGCGCGGGCTCAGGGGAGGCGGCGGAGGCCAAGCCCGTCAACAAGAAGCCGTCGACGCGGACCAATGGCGCGCCATCCTGGTGTGCCTCACCCTCGAACGGCGCGGAGCAAGCCATCTGCCGCAATGGCGATCTCATCCGCCTCGACAGCGTGATGAACGTGGCCTACCGGAGAGCCAAGGCCGACAGTCCGCAATCGGTTGGCGAGATCGAGCGCGAGCAGCGCCATTGGCTGAGTCGCCGGGACGCGTGCGGAGACGATGCGCAATGCGTGATGAAGCGCTACAACGAGCAGATCCCGCTGCTTGAGAGCTTTTTTGGGAATTGAGGACGGGCGGATTGGCGAAGCGCAATCCGCCTCTTCAGTAAATACTTTCGTTTAAGCCGGCGGATTACGGCGCTATCGCGCCTAATCCGCCCTACGGGCTACGGGCTAGAGCGCCTTCCGCCAGATGTGAATCACGCGGGCGTAGGTTGGGTTGAGCGCAGCGAAACCCAACATCCCACGGCGTGCATAAAAGTTGTTGAGTCGCGGCCCGCTGAAGGAGCGGGCCTTGACCCAACCTACGTGGAAAGCGCTCTAGACTTCGCCCCGCGTCAGCGGCTTGCGGCGATCATCGCGGACATGCACGATCCACACCTCGTCGCCCTCAATGCGATAGTAGATCGTATAGGGATGGCGAGCGACGCCAAGCCCGCGCACGCCGAGTGCCTCTCGTTCGCGTCCGAGATGAGGAAAGTCGGCAAGAAGCGAGACGGCAACGTCGATGGCCCGGCGAACGTTCTCCGCACCCTTGGGACTTCTTGAGAGGAGATAGTCGCGGATGCTTTCGAGATCGCTGACTGCGCGGGGTGAGAGCCGAACTCTTATCGCCATGGTCGCTTGAGAACGTCGGCCACTTGCTGATCGCTGGCGAACTCACCGCGCCGCGCTTGCGCTAAGCCCTCGGCAATCGCTGCCTTCGTGGCCGCGTCCTCGGGAGCGGGCGTCACGTCCTGCTGCTCGAGCTGGAGCGCAATACATGCCAATTGCTCCTGGCGGTCATCCGGCCAGGTCCGCACGCGGTCGAGCACGGCTCTCGTTTGTTCTCGCGTCATGCCCACATCGTACCACAGCCGGCGCCGATACGCATGACGAGTTCGGTCAGGTTCAAACTGCCAAAGTCGGCTCCCAGGGGTGCATCGGAAAATATATGCTCGATCAGAGCCTTACCGCCCTTGACCCACTACGGAACTCGTAGTAGCCGGGCGCATACAAGTCCATTGCAATCCTTGGGCATTGCAATATCGTTATCATTAACCTTCTTTTTATGGTTCGACTTGGGGGACGTAGATGCTTAGCGCCAGTACTCCTGTCAAAAAGCTCGGGGTCTTTATTTCGTACTCCCGCAAAGACGTTCAATTTGCGCTGAAATTGGTATCAGCGCTAGAAGCTGAGGGATTAGCGCCTAAAATAGATTTGCGCGACTTGCCAAAACTTGAAGACTGGCGTCGAGAGCTATTGGGTTTTATTCGCCAGGCAGATGCTGTGATTTTCATAATTAGTCGCAACTCCATTGCTTCTCCAATCTGCACATGGGAAGTAGAACAAGTCGCAAGACTCAACAAGCGACTAGCCCCAATCGTACTAGAAAGCGTCCCGGATGATAGGATCCCGGATGCAATTGCGAAAATAAATTACCTCTTTTTCGATGACCCGGCTCAGTTTGAGAGACAGTTAAGCGCATTAGCGCATGCGCTCCAGGTCGACCTTCCTTGGCTGAAGGAACATACGCGTGTAAGCGAATTGGCCCGACGCTGGGATGAGAGAAGCCGGCCGAGGTCATTGTCGCTGCATGGTCAAGAACTACAAGATGCTGAAAATTGGATTGCCGCCCGCCCTCGCGGCGCACCAGAACCCACGCAACTGCATCGTGAGTTTATTGCCCAAAGCCGCCGGAATGCTACGCGCCGCACCAGGTTCGCACTGGCCAGCGCAATAGGTGTTGCGGCTATTGGGTTTGCCCTAGCGACAACCGCTTTGTGGCAGCGGAATCTGGCTGAACGGCAACGGGGCGAAGCAGAACTGCAACGAAATCAAGCCGAACAGCAGCGGAAGGAAGCGGAGCGGCAACGCAATCAAGTATATGTCAATCAATCAAAGTCTTTGAGCCAAGCGTCCCTTTCCGCGACTAGCATCGGCAATACAACCTTAGGAACGCTACTAGCGCTTGCTGCTCTCCCAGAAAAAGTAGCATCGCCAAATAGACCAATAATTCCGGAGGCCGTCAATGCGCTGGAAAAAGCAATGAAGAATAGGCATGAGAAGTTCATTTTAGTCGGAAATCACGGAAAGGTGCTGTCTGCGTCCATGTCCTTCGATGGAACCAAGGCTGTAACGGCGGCAGAAGACAAGAGGGTAATCTTGTGGGATCTGTCCAAACAGACGGCGATTCTATCCGAGACACTGTCAATGCCCATCACAAATATTGAATCGGAGAACAATGGCCAGGAACTCAGGTTGTTTCCCGAGAGCGACGCCGCACCAGTTGCCGCCGTTGATTTCAATAGTTCAAAAATATTCTCAAACGAGGCGATTGCTAAAAGTTATCAAGAGCAAGAGGCCGTAGTCGATAGTCTTGACCTGGATGACGAAATGCGTTCTTATTCCTACTCATTAAACGGAAAGTTTTTAGTCACAGCTTTGGCCAATAACCGGATAATTCTATGGGATGCATTCAATCGCAAGCGCATTGCTGAATTTGACGAACAGAAGAATTGGGTCGACAAGATTGTCTTTTCACCAACGAATGACGTTTTTGTCACCATATCTGGCGATTCAATCGCACGATTATGGAGTGTCGAAGCTAAAAGCTCCGTAGCCGTATTGTCTCAAGATGGTGAATTTATTCAGGTCTTGTTTTCGCCAGACGGTAGAAAACTGATCGCAATTGCTAGATCGGGTGCGGACACGCAAGGTGGCGCAAACCTCGAAGCTGGCGGTAGTTCTGTTGTGATATGGGACGCTAAGCGAGGCATTTCGAACGCTAAACTTAAGGGAATGGCTCCGGTAAAGAGCATTGCTTTTTCCCCCGACAGTCGGCTCGTTGTGTCCGGATCTGATGACGGCACGGCGTCGGTGTGGGAGACCGAAAGTGGAAAATCTGTGGCAAAATTAATCGGACATGAGGCAGCAATTACATCGGTCCGTTTCTCGGCAGATGGGATGCTTGTCATAACTGCGTCAGCTGATTGCACTGCACGAGTTTGGTCGGTTGAAACTCTGCCGATTCCAATAATCGACGTGAATGACGATAGATCCTTGCAGTCATTAATTGATAGGGGCAGGGCTGAGTTGCCCCGGCCGTTCTCTCTGGAGGAGCTATCGCTTTACTATTTGGATCCCCAGGATGTTTCAAAGTTGACCTCCCGCCCGCCCACAGTATGTCCGAACTAATCAGCAGTTTTGGGATGTATGCACTTGACATAGAGGCGTCGGCGTCATATTCAGGCGCGGACATGGCGGCGACCAATGGCGAGGTGCGTCATGGCTGATAATGAGCGTGAATTGGCGATTACGCCAGAGATGATCGAGGCGGGTTTAGACGCATTCTTTATGTACTGTGAGGACTCCCTTCCAGACGAGACGGTACGTCGGGTTTACTTGGCAATGCGGAAGGCCAGATTGGCGTCGCGCCCGGTGGTAGGTTCAGAGGGTTCATTATGCGATGAAGATGACTCCCATAGTGGTAGAACCGATTGATTTCGTCTGCTACGCGCCGGACCGTGGCAAGTGGAAAGTGGTGCATCACTTCCTGGCCGCTTTTTCGGCTGATCATTGTCGCTATAAAGGTTTCGCTGCCGTCTATGTAGGCTTGGACTTTGGAATGCATCAACTCCCCGCGATTACGGGTGCACACTGAATACCCACTTATGAAGTGGTCGATAGCATCCGAAATATCCTGCGGTTGTGGTACGTCAGACACAAGAAAATTTAGCCATCGGAGACGCTGGTCATTCGGCAACTTCTGGAACAGAATTGCATCGATGCGCACGCTTCCTTTTTGGAGGTCATGGATCATTTCGAACAGTGTCGATTCAAGACGATTGTATCGCGACGACACCACGCCAAGAGCGTGGTAGTATTTTTGCCATGAACCATCTTCGTTGTCCCACCATGGATCATCACTCATGACGCCCCCTACAAGGAAAGACAACCAAAAACAACCGAGCGAGGCCGCCATTGTCCGTCGTCGGGACGATGCTGTCCACCGCGCCCTGAACACCCCGCCCAAGCCCCACAAGGACATGAAGATCGGGAAGCGCAAGAAGCGGCAGAACAAGCCTACCGCTCCCGAGAAGCGAACCTAGCCAGCACGCACTTGGCCGTCAGGTTGCCGGTACTTGAGCCGCTTGCCGACAGCTCCCTTGACCATTTTTGCCGCGCGCTCGGTGTCCTCGACGCCGAGTGCAGACCGCTCGTTCCAACGAAACGCGAACTCGTCCACGTACCGCTGCAAGTGCTGTTCGCTGACGCTGTGGAACGAGCCCATGACACCCCGCTTGAGAATAGCAAAGAAGGCTTCGGCACTCTGGATATGCGTCTTGCCGTCCTTGGACACGTACTCGTCGCGGCTGTGGTTCACGACGCCGTGCTTCGTGAACTCGCTGCTCATCCAGTAGTAGGCCGGCGCGTCGTCAGTGTTCATGGTCGTGCCCTTGGCGACATGCTTCGCAACGGCAGCACGTAGCGTCTTGGCGCTCACGTCCGGCACGTGGATGGCGCGCATCTGCCCACCACGCTCCACGAGTGCGTGGACAGCGTGCTTCTTGGGCTCCGGCTTTCCCCGGTGGACGTTCTTCTTCTTACCGCCGACGAACGTCTCGTCGCTCTCGACCGTCTTGCCCTTGCCGCCAATGGGGCCAACGTCCTTGCTCAGACCCATGGCCTCGCGAATACGATGGCACATGAACCACGCCGTTCGATAGCTGCCCAAGGCCAACTCGCGCTGCATCTGCTTTGCGGAAATGCCCTTCTTGCTGGCAGCCATTTTGTGGAAGGCCAGCGCCCACTTGGTCAGGGGGATGTGCGAGCTTGCCATGACTGTCTTAGTCGTGACCGTGAAGGCACCTAGGCAATCGTTGCACTGGATCAGACCGGCGCGGTGGGACTGGCCTTCAAGGCGATGCACATTGTCTGAGCCACAGTGCGGGCATGACGGGCCGTGCGGCCAGCGCTGCGCTTCGAAGTAGCCGCGCGCCGCATCTTCGTCGTGGAACATTGGGTCTCTAGGATCGGTAGACATTGACGTACCTCATCTCTATGAGGTACACTTAAGCAGTCCGAGTCTCTATGTCAAGTGCATACATCTCGCAGTTTTCAATTTCATTTCCCATAGCGAGGCGCTGCCGTGTTACCAAAGGAAAAAGCATGGGTGCTACTCGTGGCTGCATATTGCATTTTCGCGGTTGGCGCCGGCCTTCGAGCTGAAAGTGATGGGTGGAGTTTCGAGCGCGACGGGCGGGGCAATCCCTCGGTGGAATACCGGGAGAATGGGAGAAGCGTTATGTCGCTCGAATGCGGACGAGCATTAGGATTTTGGGCCGTATATCCGGATCAAGGTCGCAACTCTGGTGCCGCTAACTTTATGGTTTCTAACTCAGGACGGAAGCTGGTTTACCCTGGCGATCTAACTGATCAATTTGTTGAGGATGATGACGTGACTACCAGCAATACTATTTATATAGTATCTTGGAATTTAGGTCTTAATCAGGGCGAGTCATTTGACAAAGAACTTGCTGAGCTGCTAGGGTTGCTTAGTGCATCTGGGGATATAACTGTCACAGGCGAAAAAGGGTCGTATAAAATCCCGCATCTAAGTAATGACGTGAAGAAAAAATTTGACGGGACCTGCTGAGATCGCTGCACTTTGAATAACTTGGACTGGACGCCGTCCAGAATCGAAATAGTCCATGAGGGCATTTGGCTGCAAGTGGCCCAAGGCTGAGATCAGCCTCCGGCCGCGGCACGTCAGGAGCTGGGGGTCTTTCTGCCGGAAACTCTCAATCTTTCCGGATAGTTCGGGACAAGCTCTGGTGTAGCGCTCGTGTCTCGCAGCTCAATCCTCCCGGCGGACGGGTCGTTGAGCAGCCGGATACCGTAGTAGCGATTGCCGAACTTCCTGATCTTGCCGGCCAGCGCAGGCACCGCTCGCATGCGCTCGAACTCATCATGGAATGCTTCGACGGTTCCCGGCTCAAGACTCTTGATGGCAGGGAATTCGGGACACACACCGATTTCCCCTTTCCTTTACGTCGCAATCCCATCCACCCGCCAGTTGTGGCCCGGCCTACGCGTAATGCGAGTGGTACATGACCTAATCTCTTCTGCCTGGAGGGCGCCCGTACGATAGTTGCAATTTGAAGGTCGTGTCTTGGCGAAAATGGGTGTGTGTCCCCAAATAGCCCGCTCACCCCCGCTCGACAAAGCTCTCCACCACCCGCTTCGTCTCACCACTGTCGAAAGCAATGGTGAGCTTGTTGCCGTCGACGGCTGTCACCGTGCCCGATCCGAATCTCTCGTGACGCACGCGGTCGCCCTTCACGAAGCCGGCGCCGGGCGCGGAGGACGATGCGATGATCTCGCCGTCGATGGTGGGCGCTCCGCCGCGCCGCGCCGCGCTGCCCGGCCCGAGCTTGCCGCTGACAGGGCCCCGCCCCGCCGTCGCTTTGCCGGAGCCCGCGCCCGCCGATGGTCCCGCAGTTTGCGCCTTCGCGCGCTGCCAGCCCGGCGTGTCGTAGCTCGAGCGGAACGGCATTGCGTCCTCGTCGAACCGGCTTTTGCCGTAGGGGCTGCCGAAGCTGGCGCCGAAATTTGCGTAGGCTCCGCCGAACGGGCTCTTCGCCTCCACCACCTCGACATGGGCCTCGGGCAACTCGTCGATGAAGCGCGACGGCGACGCAGATTGATAGAGGCCGCGGGTTCTGCGGTTCTGCGCGAACGAGATTTTGGCGAGCCGCCTGGCCCGCGTGATGCCGACGTAGGCGAGCCGGCGCTCCTCCTCGAGGCCTGCGAGCCCGCTCTCGTCGAGCGAGCGCTGATGCGGGAATAATCCCTCCTCCCAGCCGGGCAGGAACACGGTGTCGAACTCGAGGCCCTTGGCGGCGTGCAGCGTCATCAGCGAGACGCGGTCTCCGTCCTCGGCCTGATCGGCGTCCATGACGAGGGAGACGTGCTCGAGGAATCCAGCGAGCGTGTCGAACTCGTGCATGAAGCGCACGAGCTCCTTCAAGTTCTCGAGCCGGCTCTGGGCCTGCGGACTCTTGTCGTTCTGCCACATGGCCGTGTAGCCCGATTCATCGAGGATGAGCTCGGCAAGCTCGGTGTGCTTCAGCTCATCGATCTCCTGCCGCCAGCGCTCGAACGAGCGCATGAGGCCCATGAGCGAATTGCGCGCCCTGGCCGGCAGCTCGTCGGTTTCGACGATCATGCGCGCGGCTTCGAACATCGGCACGGAGCGGGCGCGGGCCAGCACGTGGATGCGCTCCACCGTGGTGTCGCCCAGGCCGCGCTTCGGCACGTTGACGATGCGCTCGAATTTCAGATCGTTCGATGGGTTGGCCGTCACCTCCAGATAGGCGATGGCGTCCTTGATCTCGGCCCGCTCATAGAAGCGCGGGCCGCCGATGACGCGATAGGGGAGCCCCATCGTGATGAAGCGGTCCTCGAAGGCTCGCATCTGGAACGAGGCACGCACCAGAATGGCGATCTCGTTGAAGGCATGCCCGGCCTTCTTCAGCGTCTCGATGCCGGCGGCAATGGCGCGCGCTTCCTCCTCGTCGTCCCAGACGCCGGTGACCGTCACCTTCTTGCCGGCAGCACCTTCCGTAAAGAGCGTCTTGCCGAGACGGCCCTTGTTTTGCGCGATGAGGCCCGACGCGGCAGCCAGGATGTGACCCGTCGAGCGGTAGTTGCGCTCGAGCCGGATGACTTTAGCACCCGGGAAATCCTTTTCGAAGCGCAGGATGTTGTCGACCTCGGCTCCACGCCACCCGTAGATGGAGTTGTGCGTGACAATACCGTTGGCGACGTAGTTGTGGGTGGCCTCCACGTCGATGTCGAACACGTCGACCGGATCCTCGAGATGCTCGACCTCGCGCACGACATCGTAGCCGTCACTTGAAAACATCACCATTCCAGGCCGCACCGATGCCGCTCTGCAGAACGGAAGGGAGCTCGACGCCCGCCGAATAGCGTCACCTCGATTGTCAGCGCCGAGGCGGGCTTGGCGTATGACGTTCAGATTGAAGGCTTCGCGCATGCGCTCGATATCATTGGCAATCTCACTCCAACTCGATTTCGCCGTCTCGACGCGCCAGCTCTTGCTGCCGGCTCTTGCGGACCTCACCGAGAACCCCAGCTTGCGTAATGTGCTCGCGCCCTGCTTGTCGTTGCCGATGATGGACATGCGATGCATCGGCGTACGTCCGCGCCGGTCGCCGCAAAGAGACACAAGGACATTGCGGCGACTGGAACTGCGCGATTGCGGGTGATGATGGGGCTCCTTCGGCGATAAAGCATAGTCGCTCATGAGCCGGCCAGCGCCCACGCTTGTATCGAGGGCGGCAAAAAGCTCCGCAATCGCCTCCTTGTCATGCACCAGTCCTTTGACGCCTTTCCCTTTCCTTGGAACGAAGGGGATGGTCGGTATGCCATAGGAGAGGGAGAGCCGCATTTCTTCGAAACGCGCCCGATTCTCGCTGTTATGCGCCGAAATGATCCATAGCGCGTCAGCATGCTCGAGCAGGCAACGCTGCTTGAAACCAAGCACAGGCTGCTTCTGGCCCTTTGTGTAGACTTGCGAAGTCCCGATGCGAAATCCAAGCCCCGTCTTTTCCATGAGATAGACGAAGTAGGTCTGCGGCGTATGTCCCAGTCTGTAGCCAGCGAAGTGCACGTGCTCGGGCGTTGATCGCAGCGTCCGGCCGGAGGCCATGGTCAGGCGGACAGTTCGGCTCTGTGCATGTTTACGGTGCACGCGCAGAACACGTGCCGGACGAAATTCACCACTACCAAATGAAGAGAGGATGTGATCTCCCGCTTTGATCCTCTCGATCGGTTTCTGCTCGCCTGATCCCATGGTGACAGCCGTACCCGCCGCCAGGCATTGATCGTCATCGCCGACGCAGCAGATATTGGGCGAGCCCTGGGCGAGGAGGCGCAGCCACAGGTATTGCGCGACGTTGGTGTCCTGGTACTCGTCGACCAGGATGTAGCGGAAGCGGCGGTGATAGTCGGCGAGCACGTCGGGGTGCTCGAGGAAGAGGCTGAGGCATTCGAGCAGGAGATCGCCGAAGTCGCAGGCATTGAGCTCCTTGAGCCGCTTCTGGTAGGCCGCGTACAACTCGGCGCCTTTGCCGCCAGCGAAGCCGAAGGCTTCTCCCTTGGGCACCTTGGAGGGCGTCAGGCCGCGGTTCTTCCAGCTGTCGATCAGCCCCGCGAGCTGGCGAGCCGGCCAGCGGTCCTTGTCCAGATTGGCCGCCTCGATCACCTGCTTCATGAGCCGGATCTGGTCGTCGGCATCGAGGATGGTGAAGCCGGATTTCAGCCCGACGAGCTCCGCATGCCGGCGCAGGATCTTGACGCCGATGGAATGGAACGTGCCGAGCCACGGCATGCCCTCGACCGCACCGCCGACCAGCATGCCGATCCGCTCCTTCATCTCGCGCGCCGCCTTGTTGGTGAAGGTGACGGCGAGGATCTGCGAGGGATAGGCGCGCCCGCTCGCCAGAATGTGGGCGATGCGCGTCGTCAGCACACGCGTCTTGCCGGTGCCTGCGCCGGCGAGCACGAGCACCGGACCGTCGAGCGCTTCCACCGCCTCCCTCTGCTCGGGATTGATGCCCTCGAGATAGGGTGGTTGAGAAGCCGCCAGTGCGCGCTCGGAGATCGTGCGTCTCTGCGGGCCCTCATGAGCCGGCGCAGCCGGGAGTTCGAAAGGCGGCAGCTCGCCGGCCTCATCGTCGGGTGCGATGATGTTCGCGGAATGTTTTCGATTCTTGATCATCATCTGCAACTATAGCACCGGGATGCGGCGGGCAATCGGCCAGAGCCCTCACCCACACGAGAAAGTGGGGCAGTTGAATAGGTTGGCGGTGGCTTTAGAATCGAGGCTACGGCCGAAAAAGCGCCGAATTGAGGTTCAGGATAAGACCCCGATAGGTTAAGGTGCGCCCGCTGCGGGACGGGCGGATCGCGGGCTTCACGAAGGCAATCAGATACGAATGAACAACGCGCTTTTGTACATTGGCGGTCTGCTTGTCGTGGCCTTGGCGGCACTCTTTGCGGTGCCCTATTTCATCGACTGGAACCGCTATCGCGGCGTTTTCGAGGAGGAGGCTTCGCGCGTTCTCGGGCGCGATGTGCGCGTCGGCGGAGCCGTCAACCTTCGTCTCTTGCCGGCGCCTTACGTGCGCTTCGAGAAGCTCAAGATTGCAGATGCGGGCGACGAGTCGGGGGAGTCGTTCTTCCGGGCCGAGAGCTTCACCATGTGGCTGTCCGTTCCCCCGCTCCTCAAGGGAGTGCTCGAGGCGAACAAGGTGGAGTTGAAGCGCCCTGTTGTGAAGCTCGTCACCAATGACACGGGTGGCGGCAACTGGCAGAGCCTTTCGATCGAGCCCGGCGCGATGCCGTTCGTTCCCAAGGATGTGGCGTTCCAGTCCGTGACGCTTCACGATGGCGTCATCTCTTTGGGGTCGGCTGCGGAAGGAGAGCTTGCCCGCATCGAAGGTATCAGCGGCGAGCTTGCCGCCGAGACGCTGTTCGGCCCCTACAAGTTCGCGGGCGCGCTCGAGTGGCAGGGCCATCCCCGCGAGGTACGGTTGTCGACGGCGCGTCAGGACGCCTCCGGCGAGGTTCGCTTCAAGTCGTCCGTGCGGGCGCGCGACACGGGCAACTCCTATGTTCTTACCGGGCGGATCATCGATCTCAATGCAAGTCCGAAGATCGAAGCGGACGTGAAAGCGCTTGTTCGCATGGGTCTTGCATCTGCGGAATCTGCGCAGACGGGACAGGCGGAAAAGGTGGTAGAGGCCGCCAAAATTCCGCAATCCGCGGACGAGTTGGCAGCCGAAGTTCCGGATCGCCCGGCCCTCCTGCCCGAGCATGCGGCGGGTGGACCTCCCTTCGGGCTCGACGCCAAGCTCAAGGGCGACGTCAATGGGTTCGAGCTCTCGGATATCGCCCTTTCGCTCGATGGCAACGGGGCCCCCCAGCTGGTGTCCGGCATGGCGAGGCTCGGGTGGGCGGGCAAGCTCCGCCTCGATGTTGCGCTCTCGTCGCGCTGGCTCGATCTCGACCGGCTCGCAGGCGTCGACAAGGGCAAGGCGGTTCCGGCCGAGGCGGTTCGCGGCTATTTCGAGGCGCTGATGCGCCACCTCCCCGATACGGCCGACACGCACGCGACGCTGTCGCTCGATCAGGTCACGCTGGGCGGCGAGGCCGTGAGCGGCGTGCGTGTCACCGCGTTGCGCTCGGGCGGTCCGCTCGAGTTGAAGCAGGTCAGGGCCCAGTTGCCTGGCGGGGCGCGTCTCGACCTCGAGGGTGTGCTGTCAGGAAAGCAGGAGACACGCGCCTTTGACGGTGTCATGTCGGTGACGGGGCAGAGCCTGGCACGGTTTCTGTCCTGGTCCCTCGATCGAGAGGCCACCGTTCAGGGACGCGCAGAAGGGGCATTTGCGCTCGAAGGCCGATTGAAGCTCGATGCGGCATCGATCGAGTTCGCTGAGGCGACCGCGGAGCTTGCCGGCATGCCCTTGACCGGAGCGGTGAAGCTCGAGCTCGGCAAGCGCCGCAAGCTCGACCTCACGATTGAAGGGCAGCGGGTTGACGTTGGAAGCCTGTGGCCGGGATGCCTCGAGGCGCAGCGCATCGGCAGTTTTCTGGAGGCCGCGGCTTCGGGTACAGGTGGCGGGAACATCGAGGGGGATCGTGACAAGGCGCGCGGGGAATCCGGGGAGGCTCCTGCCGGGGCTACAGCCGGACTCTCTGACGCAAAGGATTGGCTCAGCGCTTCAACCGTTGATGTCGATCTGAGATTGAGAGCCTCCGAGCTCATCGACGGCGAGCGGATTTTGACCGACGTGGATTGGGATGTGGCCATCGTCGGTGGCGCTCTGTCGATGCCTGCATTGAGGTTTACGGCGCCGGGCCGTCTCACCGTCGATCTCGAAGGCGAGGCCAAGGACGTCACCGGGAATGCCAAAGGCATCGTGCAGGGAACCATCTCTGCGCCTACGGAAGAGGCCGCTGCCTCCTTCTTTGAATTCGTCGGCTTGGCCGGATCCGGCCCGCAAGGGCGCGCGGGTTACGAGGCGTTCGCTCCTCTCAAAGTGGCGGGCACACTGGAGATTGGTCAGCGCACGGAGAAGGCGGCCGATGTGCGCTTTGACGGGATGGCGTCGGGCGGGCGCATCTACGGCGAGGTACGTCTGGACGGCGGCTGGCGCGGCTGGCGCACGGACGCGGTGGACGCGGGCCTCGCACTCGAGAATGCGGATGCAGGGCGGCTTGCGCGGGCGCTTCTCGGGGCCGGGGAGGGTCTGCGCCCGCTCAATGCTGCGGCTGAGCCCGGCCGGCTGCAGCTCCACGCTGCGGGGACGCCTGCGAAAGGGCTTCTTGCCGTCGGAGTGCTCGAGGAGGCCGGCCGCTCGCTCGCCTTCGATGGCAAGGTGACCTTTGCCGATGCCGGCTCTCCCGGCATTGCGGGCGACGTTGTCGTGAAGGGCGGAGACGCCCGGTCTCTGGCCGCTCTCGCGGGGGTGAGGCTTGGAGGGGGGGCCGCAGGCGTTCCGGTTCAGGGCGGGGTGGCCGTCGATGTGGCGCCCGGTGTCGTCGGCCTCGAATTGCGCGGGCTCCTGGTGGCGGGCTCGAAGGTCGCGGGATTGATCAAGGTGGCTCGCTCGGAGGCGGCTCAGCCCATCCTGTCGGCGGACCTCGATGTCGACGCCGCAAGCATTCCGGGGCTCTTGCGCGTCATGCTCGAGCGCGCCGCGCCGGCAGCGGGCGAAGCCCCGGCTGAAGCGGCGGTGAAGGCCCCCGTCGAAAGCAAAGGCAAACGCGCGGCTGCGGTGCAGGCTCAGCTCGCCGCAATTCCCCAGTTGGAGGCGGCGGCCACCATTTGGCCCGAGCAGGGCTTCGACGGGGCGGTCTTCGACGCTCTCTCCGGCAGCGCGAAAGTGCGCATACAGTCGCTCGCGCTGGAGCCGGGGCTCGCCATGTCGGACGCCGCGGTCGAGCTTTCGCTGTCGCCGGGCAGGGTGGCCGTCGAACGCCTGTCGGCGCGTGCGCTGGGCGGACGCGTCTCGTCCAGGCTCGTTTTCGATAAGGCTGCCGCCGGCGTCGCGCTTACTGGCGACGTGGCCATCGACGTCGGCAGCGGCAAGGAGCCGCCGGCAGAGGGTGAGGCGGGGGACGTCGCTTCGTTCCGGCTCGACCTCACCGGCCGCGCGCTCGGTCTCGGCGCTCTTATCTCCAGTCTTACCGGCAAGGGCCGGCTCGTGGCCGGTGACGTGACCCTCACCGGGAACACGCCGCAGTCCGTGGCGGCGGTCGCTGAAGCGGCACTTCAGGGGCGCGGTCCCAACAGCGGCGACGACCTCGTGGCGGCTTTGAAATCAGCCGTTAAGTCGGGCAGCCTTCCGCTCGGGAAGCTCGCGGTGCCCGTTACGCTCGATGGCGGGCGCCTTCAGCTCGAGCCGGTGCAACTCGAGACGGCGGACGGACGAAGCTCCTTCCGCACCGTCGTCGACCTGCAGTCGCTTCGTATCGACAGCGCCTGGCAGATCGAGCCCAAAGTGACCAAGCTCGCGCCTCAGCCGGCTGCCGTTGGGTCGGGGGAGGCCAAGGGGGCCTTAGGCGGCGCGGGGCAGGCCCAGACCGCGGTCCCGCAGGCTGCCACCGGGGAGCGTATCATCCTGCCGGGCGTGTCCGTGACCTATGCAGGCAAGCTCCGCGATCTTGGGTCCATCGAGCCGATCGTGGCCACGGCAGCGCTCGAGCGCGAGCTCTCGGTGCGCAAGATGGAGCGCGACGTCGACGAGCTCGAGCGGCTGCGCCGGCTCGACCAGGAGCGGGCGAAGGCCGATCTCGAGCGCCAGCGCGCGCTCGAGGCGGAGCGCACACGGGCGCTCGAGGGCGTACCTGCCAATGCCGAGGGCGGCGGCCTGCCGGCGGGTGGCGAGCCGGCGCCCGGATCGCCCGATGGTGCGCTTTCGCCCGGGCAGGATGAGGGCAATGCAGCGGCGGACGGAGCAGCCCAGGCTGCCGAAGGGGCACTCGGCGGCGCCGCGGCGGAAGGGCAGGCGACGAACCAGGCGCTGGCCACCCCTGAGGCTGGCGTCGAGCCGGAGGCTAAGCCCGTGGCCCGGCCGCCAAGAAAGAAGCCGAAGCCCGAGGTCTGGCAGCCGTTCCAGAACCAGCAGTTCTGAGCGAGAGCTGCCGGCAGCCGGGCTCAGTCGCGGTTGCCGCCGTCGTAGCTCGAGGCCGTGGCGGCCATGCGAAAGTAATCGAGAACGTAGACGCGCACTGCGCTCGAGAGGCCGGCTCCGCCGCGCGTCTCGTCGATGCGGGCGACGAGACCGGAGAGCGGCAACCCTTCGCGATGGGCCGCGTCCTTGAGGGCCTCCCAGAACGGGGCCTCGAGCGAGATCGAGGTGCGGTGGCCGCCGAGCGAGAACGAGCGCTTGACGGGCCGGCTCATGGCTTGCGCCCATCGCCACGCGGGCCCGGTCGAGAGCCCGGCTCGGTCGCCCCTCTACGCTCCAAGCGGTGCCCCTCCACGTGCCTCGCAGCCTTTTCGTCCGCTCGAAGGCTTGCCTGTCGTTCGGCCTTGGTGCGCTCGAACCTCACCCGGCTCTCATGGGCGCGTTTCTCCTTGAGAGCACGGGCTTTAGCTTTGCGGGCACGATTGAGGTTGATGAGATCGGCGGTCATCGCGTGATATCCGGAAGTGGGTCTCTGGCCGCTGCGGGGAAAATGCTCCCCTCGCGCTCGAAAGTGCCACGAGTTGCTCTATCGGTCACGCCGGGACAGAGGGGACCATCACCGGCAGCAGTGTGTCTGGATGACCCTGTCGCGATGGTGTCCCCCCCCTGTCCCGGACTCTTGGTTGCCCCCCACTCCCTCGATACCTGCCGAGCCCTGCAGGCGTCAGCGCCGCACAAGTCAGCAGTGGCTTCGTCGAAGCTCCCAAGCCGATGGGTTCCATGCGAGCCCGTGCACCTCATCTCCGACGCTCTGTTGCTTATCGATGTTGAAAACGTGCCGACGGCGCTGCCCTCCCCCTCGTGGGCAGGGCTATCGCATTTGCCCGAGTAGTATTAACAGGAACTTGTCATTCCAGCCGGCTCGTTTGAGCTTTTCGGCGAGGGAACCCTTGCTCTTGTCGAGGCGAGCGGCGTCGAGGGCCCGGCGGCAGAGCACGGCCAGGGAGGCGATGATGAGGATCTCTGCAAGGTCGTGACGCGAGTTGTCCGCGCGCGGATCGGGTACGCCCTAGACCGCCGTCAGGGTGAGAGGCATGGCTGGACTCCCTCAAGGCAGGAGTCCCCTCAAGAATCCACGATTAGCCGCTTTGCAAGCCCCATCATCTCAGGTCATATGCATTCCCCTGCTATCGAGGGGAGGGGTGGAGGCGTCGGCCAAGCGGATTGCCGCGTTGGGACATGCCCGGCTGCGAGCACGTTATGTGCGACCGCGGAATTTCGCCTGCTGTGCGTGATTGCGTGAGTTCCACCGGTTTCGTAGTATACTAATAACAGAGGGTGCCTCTCGAAGGGGAGCCGTCAATCCAATATCTTAGGCGGTCTCCGGCACGCCTCGCAAGCCGTTGTGTATGGCAATTGTCTAATGAGCGTATTTGGCACAGAGATCGCCAGACTTTTGTTGCGCAAAATGGCACTTCTGTCGGTGTTCAGGCCGTTGATTCTTATATTTCTCGTATTGTGCAGTCTACCCTGTTTTGTAGCGACTACCCGCGCCAATAGTGAACCTCTGTCCAAATCAGCCGCTGCGTTCCAAGGTGATTATACGAGATCACGTCAAAGGTTGGCCCAATTCTGCGGTTTTGGGTGGGGGGTATGTCCCAGCGGAGGATGCGCCCCGCTCGGGAGCGTTTGCTGCGGCAATGGCTACTGCTCGGCTGGCCAGACCTGTTGTGGGACCAGATGCTGCCATCCGGGTTCTGTGTGCACTCGGTTTGGCTGTGTGCCGACCGGGGCACTTGACTGCGGATCAAACTGGTGTCCAGCGGGTACTGAATGCTCGAGCGGTGGGGGCTGCAGACCTGCCGGAAGCGATGATTGTGGCAATGGGCGGCACTGTCGACCGGGATACAAATGCGCCATTGGCGGTGGATGCCTCCCGCAGGATGCTGTGGATTGCGGAAATGGTCGAAGTTGTGACGCCGGAAATGTTTGTGTTGACTCCGGCTGCATGACCCAAACGGAAATTGATCAGCAAGCGGCCAGACGGGAGCGCGATGCACGTGAAGAGGAGGCGCGCGTAGAAGAAGCGAGGCGCCAGAGAGAGCTTGAGAAGGAAGCGGCCAGACGGGAGCGCGATGCACGTGAAGAGGAGGCGCGCGTAGAAGAAGCAAGGCGGCAACGAGAACTTGAGGAGCGCAAAACTAAGGAACTTCGCGAGCTCAATGCCTCACTCGATGGTTGTCGTCGTTACCTAGTCGCGAGCTGTGATACAGCTCTAGCGAGCCCCCTGCTTACCGACCAGGATCGCACAACGATCACAGCCTATCGTGAGACCGCTCTCAAATTTGAGAACGACACCAGAGCCTGCCAGCAGGGCTCCGCTGCCGCCTGCAACGAAGCGCTGGCATCGCCGCCCATAACGGACAGTTCCAGGCAGGAACTCCTACGTTGGCGTAACGAGGCATCGGTCATTTATCAAGCCTTGGCCTACCTTGACCGAGCTTGGGAATTTTCGGTCTCCCATGCACGTCAAGTTGAATCGGAGATAAGGCGCCTCCCCACTTCAACCATAGTTGTCGGCGCAATTGCTGCTATGCTTGCCGTATTGTTGGCACTCGTTTCGCGACGTAATCGTCTTGGGAGTTCCAAGTCTGACGACGCGAAATCAACCTCTTGGCTCATGAAGTACTCTAGTAAGTCTGATCCGCAGGTGAATCGGGAGCAAGCCGCCGATCCGCTTGGTGGGCTAGCCCCGGCAGTCGATCCAGTTATCGAAGCGGAAAAACTGTCCGTACAAACGGGGCCACCTCAAATCCCGCCAGACAATCCACTTATCGAAGCGGAAATGCTGCCCGAACAACCGGGACCGCCTCAACCACCTCAGGAAAAGGCCATCGGAAACTACAAGTTGGGACAGTTGTTAGTTCAGGCCGGCACTGCTGGGATTATGCTCAGCGTTGTCTGGTGGCTCGTATTCTATATGAGAGTCAACGAATTTATGGGCGGCAAAGCCTCAGACATGCGTCACGCATTGAGATGCCTTTTTTCCAGTTCTGGGCCCTGTGGATTCATTCAAGGAATTGCGAACGCTGGCGGCGCGTTCGCTTATGAACCATTGGCCTTGTGGATTAGTGTAGGGGTTTTCCTGGGCGGTCTCATGTTGCGGAATGCCAGCACCAACAAGTAATTGCCCACTTGGCGTCGAAGGCCTTTCTGTTTACTGCCGCTTCGGCGGCGGCACCTGCTCCTGCAATGGGTTGGGGGCATCATCTTGCGGAATGCCTGAGGTGGTCCCGTTGAGTAGCTGCGGTTTCTGTCGCTGAATGCTGACCTCGCCGACAGGCCGAAACGCGGCTCGGGCAAAGGACGGCTGGCAATTGGTCGTCTCTTGCCCCAGTCGGAGCACTACCGCTTCGGCGGGGTTACCTGTTGCTGCAAAGGGTTGGGGGCTGCTTGGTGCACAATCGTAACCTGTATTGGCTGCCCCGGTGAGTTCGCGGCAGTGACAAGGCCCCATATCCAAACACCAATGCAAAGCGGGATACCAATTATCGCTCCGATCCCGGTCAGGACAAATACGATGCCGATTATGTAAAGCAATAACTGCGCAATTCCTTGCCCCACTTTCCCGACAAAGAAGCTCCCCAATCCCGGAATGAAGAAATTGACGATGATTGCCACTACTTTCATGGGTCCTCTCCCCTCTTAATACTGCCCTCAGCGCGGACGTTCAGATGTCTCTACCGCTGCAAGACACGCCAAACCGTACGGCGCCGTGAACGGCGGAGGCAAAAAATATGTGCCAATTCCGCTTGATCAGCGACATCAGAACCTACACGCTTTGCCTGCACGCGCCAAAGGGAAGTTCAGCCAACCAGATCGGCGCCACCGCCGCCATCACTTCCCCCGCAATAAGACAATAGTCGGCCCGGTCGTATCCGCCTGCAAGGTGTTCGGGGCGGCACCTCCGCCCGGTCGACTTCCCCAGAGCCAATCCTACCTCTCGCGCTGTGGCGAGATGGGATCACCGCGTCGGGTCACGGCGCGTTCGCTTTTCTTCGAGACGCGACCGCGCGCCAGATCTTTGTTTTGGCGTGGCTCTTCACGGTGAACCGGTGTTACGTCGCCCAACTGCTCTGGAGTTAATCAAAACGAACGCTCATTCGCCTTGACAAGGCCGCATTTGCGTGGCAAACAAAACGGACATTCGTTTTGTTATGCTGTGGGCAGGGATAAGCCCCGCCCGAGGCCGACGAGCCAATCCGGGAGCCGAGCCCCATGCCGAAGCTCAAGCCCGACACGCAGCGCGCCCGGCGCGAGCATATTCTGGACGCCGCCGAGCTCTCATTTGCACGCGCCGGATTTCACGCCACGACCATGCAGGACATCTGCAGGGAAGCCGGCGTCAGCCCGGGCGCTCTCTATCTCTACTTCCCCTCCAAGGAGGCGCTGATCGCCGGCATCAGCGAGCGCGACCGGACCGAGTTTCAAAGCCGGTTCGCGAAGCTCGCGTCCGCGCCCGACTTCATGCAGGCGCTGAGCGCGCTGGCCGAGCAGTATTTCGTCGAGGAGCCTGCTCACAAGCGGTTGATGTGCGTCGAGATCGGAGTCGAGTCGACGCGCAACCCCCGCGTCGGCGAGATCTACCGCTCGGTCGACGAGTACGTGCACGCCTCGTTCGAGCACCTGTTCCAGCGCCTCAAGGCGGAAGGCCGCATCGATCCCGTCCTCGACATTCCGGCCATCGCCAGGGTGTTCGGCGTGATCGGCGACGGCATGTTCTGGCGCCGTGCGATCGATCCCAGCCTCGACATGAAAGCCCTGATGCCGGCTATCCTCAGTCTCGTGAGCGGGCTGTTGCGGCCGGTCGAGACAGCCGGCAGCGCCGAGCGTGCCGAGAAGCCCCGTGAGGCCGCAGAATGAGGACGAGAACTCTTTTCGCCGTGCTGGCGCTGGTTGCGGCCGGCGCGGGCGCCGTGCTCTGGAAGGGCGGGCACCTCGAGAGGATCACCGGGACCCCCTCGGCTCCCCGGCAAGAGCCCGCAGAGAAAGCCCCCGAGTCTCAAGCCCCTCCCGTCACGATCGCCGTTGCAAAGGCAGCGGATTTCGTCGAGCTCGTGCATGTGACGGGCTCGCTGGTGGCGAGAGAGGAGATCATGGTGGCGCCCGAGGTGGAGGGGCTCAAGGTGCTGTCCCTCAACGCCGACGAGGGCGACCGGGTCGCGAAGGGTGCGGTGCTGGCCGTGCTCGTCGCCGAGACGCTCGACGCTCAGCTCGCCCAGTCCGATGCTTCGATCGCCCGCGCCGACGCGTCCATTGCCCGCGCCAGGAGCCAGATCGCCGAAGCCGAGGCGCGGCTCGCCGAGGCTGACGCATCGCTGGCCCGCGCCCGCCCGCTCCTCAAGTCCGACTACCTCTCCGAAAGCGTTTTCGACGAGCGTCAGGCCGCGGCCCGCGCGTCGAAGGCGCAGCTCGAGGCCGCCAAGGACGGTCTCAGGCTCGCGGAGGCCGAGAAGGCACAGGCGCTCGCGCAGCGCCGTGAGCTCGACTGGCGGCGCGGCAATACGGAGGTCCGCGCGCCCGTGGGCGGCGTCGTGAGCCGGCGCTCGGCGCGCATCGGCTCGATCGCGGCCGGAGCCGGCGAGCCCATGTTCCGGATCATCGCCGAAGGGGAGGTCGAGCTCGATGCGGAGGTGCCCGAAGCGCGTCTCGCCCGCATTGCCGTGGGGCAGACGGCGGACGTGGAGACGTCGGCCGGGACACGTGCCGCCGGCAAGGTGCGCCTCGTCTCTCCGGAGGTCGACCGCACGACCCGGCTTGGCCGGGTTCGGGTTTTCATCGGCGACAATCCCGCTCTCAAGATCGGCTCGTTCGCGCGCGCGACCATCGAAGGGACGAAGCGGCGCGGCATCGCTGTGCCGCAATCGGCCGTGCTCTATCGCGATGCCGGACCGGCCGTGCTGGTCGTCGAGGCGGGCCGAGTCAAGCTCACGCGCATCGAGACGGGGCTGGCGACCCAAGGATTTGTGGAGGTGCTGAGCGGCTTGAGCCCGGGTGCTCAGGTGGTTGCCAAGTCCGGCACGTTCCTCAGGGACGGAGACGCCGTGCGTCCCGTAGAGCCCCAGCCGGCGATGAGCGAGGTGCGCTGATGCAGCGTCTCAACATCTCCGCCTGGTCGATCCGCAAGCCGGTTCCCTCGCTCGTGCTCTTCATGGTTCTGATGGTGCTGGGCGTGCTGAGCTTCGGCTCGTTGCCGATCACCCGTTTTCCGAACATCGACGTGCCGATCGTCCAGGTGCGCATCTATCAGTCGGGCGCCGCGCCGGCCGAGCTCGAGACGCAGGTCACGAAAAAGGTCGAGGACGCGATTGCCGGCCTGAACGGCGTCAAGCACATCTCGTCCGCCGTTCAGGAGGGCGCGTCGATCACCACCATCGAGTTCCGCCTCGAGACCGATACCGATCGCGCTGTCAACGACGTGAAGGACGCGGTGGCGCGGATCCGCACGGACCTGCCGCGCACCATCGACGAGCCGATCACGCAGCGTCTCGAGATCGAGGGCCTGCCGATCGTCACCTACGCCGCGCGCGCCCCCGGTATGACGGCGGAGGAGCTGTCGTGGTTCGTCGATGATACCGTCGTGCGCCGCATTCAGGGCGTCAAGGGCGTCTCGGAGGTGAAGCGCATCGGCGGCGTGACGCGCGAGATCAGAATCGCGCTCGACCCCGCACGATTGCTGGCCTTCGGTGTGACGGCAGGCGACGTCAACGCGCAGGTCCGTGCCACGAACGTCGATCTTGCGGGCGGCAGGAGCGACCTCGACGGCCGCGAGCAGGCCATCCGGACGCTCGCCGGCAAGCACTCGGTCGAGGAGCTCTCCGCAACCATGATTGCGCTGCCGGGCGGGCGCAAGATCCGGCTCGACGAGATCGCCACTGTCACCGACAGCTTCGCCGAGCCGCGCACCTACGCGGAGCTCGACGGAAAGCCCGTGGTCGCGTTCTCGATCTCGCGCGCCAAGGGATCGAGCGACACCGTGGTCGCGGAGGCCGTCGCCAGAGAGATGGAGCGGCTCGGCACCGAGCACCCCGGCATCGATCTCCCGCGCATCGACAATACCATAGACTACACCTATGGCGTCTACAGGCAGACGATGGACACCCTTATCGAGGGTGCGGTGCTCGCCATTCTCGTGGTGCTGGTGTTCCTGCGCGATGTGCGCGCAACGCTCGTTGCCGCGATTGCGCTGCCGCTCTCCATCATCCCCGCCTTCTGGGGCATGGAGATGATGGGCTTCTCGCTCAATCTCGTAAGCCTTCTCGCCATCACCATCGTGACCGGCATCCTGGTCGACGACGCGATCGTCGAGATCGAGAACATCGTGCGTCACATGCGCATGGGCAAGTCGCCCTACCGGGCCGCACTCGAGGCGGCCGACGAGATCGGCCTCGCTGTGATCGCGATCACCATGACGATTATTGCCGTCTTCACGCCCGTCTCCTTCATGGGCGGAATTGCGGGGCAATATTTCAAGCAGTTCGGGCTCGTCGTGGCGGTCGCCGTATTCGTGTCGCTGCTCGTCGCCCGGCTCGTGACGCCGATGCTGGCGGCCTACTTCTTCCGCTCGAAAGGCCACGAGGACCGGGAAGGGCGCCTCATGCGCGCCTATACGCGCCTGGTCGGCTGGTCGGTGCATCATCGGGTGAAGACTGTAACGCTGGGTCTCATGATCTTCGCGGGCTCCGTCGGCAGCTTCTATCTCCTTCCGTCAGGCTTTCTGCCGGCGGAGGACAGCGGGCGACTTTTGATGGGCCTCGAGCTGCCGCCGGGCTCGCGCCTCGCCGACACGAGCGCCGTCACCGACAGGATCGCGCACCAGATAAGGGCGCGCCCCGACGTCAAGAGCGTCTTCGTGATCGGCGGCACGCTGCTGGGCTCCGGCGAGGAGGTGCGCAAAGCGACGTTCATCGTCAATCTTGCGCCGCGCTCCCTCCGCATCGCGCAATTCGAGATTAAGCAGGAGATCGGCGCCGGTCTTTCTGCCGAGCCCGACATACGATACTGGTTCATGCAGGATGACGGCCAGCGTCAGCTCCAGCTCGTCGTATCGGGGCGCGATGGCGATGCAGTGGGTCGGGCGGCAGCGGACGTGGCGAGCGAGGCGAAGCGCATCCCGACGCTTGCCAACGTCGTGACGACCGCCGAGCTCGACCGGCCGGAGCTGCGCGTCGTGCCAAAGACAGAGATCGCCGCCGAGCTTGGCGTCTCGACCGAGAACATCTCGGAGGCCGTACGCATCGCAACGATCGGCGACATCGGCGCCAATCTCGCGAAATTCGACGTCGGCGACCGGCAGGTGCCGATCCGCGTGCAGCTCGATGAGCGGGCGCGGGCCAGCAGGGAAAACCTCGAGGAGCTGAAAATTCGCACGGGCACAGGGGCCAGCGTTCCCCTGTCCGCGGTGGCCTCGTTCGAGCTTGGACAGGGCCCGACCTCCATCGACCGCTTCGATCGGTTGCGCCGTGTCAACATCGGGGCCGATCTCGTCGGCGAGGCGCCGCTTGGCGCCGCCGTCGAGCAGATACTGGCGCTCTCCGCAGCGAAGTCCCTTCCGGCGGGCGTCGAGATCAAGCAGTTCGGTGATGCGGAGATCATGGGCGAGGTGTTCGAGAGCTTTGCCGATGCCATGGGCGCCGGCATCATGATGGTGTTTGCCGTTCTCGTGCTGCTGTTCTCGAGCTTCCTTCAGCCCATCACTATCCTGTTCTCGCTGCCGCTCTCCATTGGCGGAGCGATTCTTGCGCTTGCGGTCACCGGGAATTCCATCAGCCTTCCTGTCGTGATCGGCATTCTCATGCTGATGGGCATCGTCACGAAGAACGCGATCATGCTCGTGGATTTCGCGGTCGAGCAGATGGCGAACGGTATGGCGCGCAACGAGGCCATCATCGATGCGGGCCGCAAGCGCGCCCGCCCGATCGTCATGACCACTATCGCGATGGTCGGCGGCATGCTGCCTGCTGCGCTCGCGATCGGGTCGGGCGGGGAGTTCCGCGCGCCGATGGCCATCGCCGTAATCGGCGGCCTCATCTCCTCGACGCTACTGTCGCTGGTGTTCGTGCCGGCCGTGTTCGCGCTCCTCGACGAAGTCTCGAGCGTCCTGTGGCGATACTTCGAGCGGTTTGTCGGGCCTGCCGACGAGCCTCAGGAGAGCGCTCCCGTCCAGCCGGCCGTCGCAGCCAAGGCGCGCGCGGCAGAGGCGGTGAATTCCCCGGTGCCTGCTCATCGCCCCCTGGCGGCCGAGTAACCGAGAGACGGCTGGGCTGTAATGGAGCCTCTCCGCCGGCCGTTACAGCGTGGATCCGAGGCTACTTTTCCGGGCTTGCCGACACGACGGTCTCGGCCTTGAAGAACGTATCGACGCGCATACCGGTCAAGAGCGGGGGCTCTCCTTCGAGTGCGGCGAACACCTCGAGCACCTCGACGTCGTTGGGGCGGCGCGGGCCGCGCGAGAGGATGCGCGGCGGCCCGAGAGCCGGCGCCATCGAGGTGACAACGCCCTCGAAATCGCGATCGGGATAGGCATCGGCGCGCACGACGATACGCTGGCCGACGCGGATCTTCACGACATCGCGCTCCTCGACCTCGGCGCGCACGCGCAGGCCTGAAATGTCGCCAAACAGCACGAGGGCCGTCTCCGGGCTGGGCTCCGCAAGCTCACCCACCTTGGCCCAGACGTTGAGAACCGTACCGGCCGACGGGGCGCGAATGCGGGTCTTCTCGATGGCCTGCTCGATCTGGGACAGCTCGGCCCGGGCGATGGTCAATGCCGATTCGAGGCGCGTCGGCAGCGGCGTGTCGCTCTTCGCAGCGATCTTGGCCAGCGCGGCGCGCTCGGCCGCAAGCTTTTCCGCCGAGAGCGCGATGCGGGTGCGCGCCGTATTGGCATCCTCTGCGGTCGCCTTCGCGGACTTCACGAGCCTCAATTGCTCATCGAAGGCCTGACGCGCTTTGAAAAGTGCGCGCTCGGTCTCGGCCACTGCGTCCTCGGCCTTGCGCTTATCGAGCTGCGGGCCTTTCGCGGCCGGCTCCTCCTCGCGCTCACGCTCGCGCACCAGCACCTCCGCTTCCGCGGCGGCGAATCGGGCAAAAAGATCCTCGTCGTCGAGACGCACGAGCAGGTCGCCGGCCTGGACGGCATCATTGGTCTTGACGAGCACCTCGACCACTTTGCCGGGTGCCTGCGCGTCGATGCGGATCTCGCCCTCTTTGGGCTCGACGCGGCCCGTGGCGGATGCGGCCCACTGTGGGCGTGGCGCGGCGATGTCGGCCGCTTTCGCTTGACCTGTCTGCAGCGCTGAAACCTGCTGTGCCACTCCTGGAGCAGCCAGGTTCATCAACACGCTGATGGCGATGGCAAGAGCGCCGGTGATGATCAGCGTGGAAACGGTCGGATCGACCTTAAGCATGTGCTTTTCGCCTCTTCTTCGTAAGATCGGTGATTTCGGGAGAATCGAGACCTTCGGGCCTGCGCTCCTCGCCGACGATTTTTCCATCCTCGATGCGTATGACGCGGTCGGCGTAGCCGAGCGTTCGCGGATCGTGCGTGACCGCCAGGACGCAGCGGTTCTGCTCCTTGGCGATGCGAGCGAGGAGCGCCATCACGGCGTGGCCGTTCTCGCTGTCGAGCGCGGCCGTGGGCTCGTCGGCGAGCACGACCGAGGGAGAGGCGGCGATGGCGCGCGCAACGGCAACGCGCTGCTGCTCTCCGCCCGACAGATTGCCCGGAAAATTCTGCAGCCGGTTGCCGAGACCGACCTCGCGCAACACCTCCTCGGCGCGTGCGGCCGCCGGATAGCCCTTCTGGCCGAGCACATCGAGCGCGATGCGCACGTTCTCGAGTGCGTTCAGCGTCGGGAAGAGATTGTACGACTGGAAGATGAAGCCGATATGCTTGCGCCTCAGCTCTGCGAGATCCTCAGGCTCGAGCCCGTCCGTGCTCTGGCCGGCAATGCGGATCGTGCCGGCCGTCGGCGTCAGAATGCAGCCGAGGATCGACAGGAGCGTGGTCTTGCCGCTGCCGGAGGGACCCATCAGAAGCGTGAGCTCGCCGGGCGAGAGCGCAAGGCTCACGCCCTTCAGCGCCATCACCTTGCCGGCGCCTTTGCCGAGCTCCTTGACGACATTGGCCGCTTCGAGGACGGTCGTGCGAGTCATCTGCTGAATACCGTGGCTGGATCGATCTTGGTGACCTTGACGATGGCCGAGATGGCGGAGATCGCACACATGAAGACGGTGAGCGCGAACAGCCAGAAGGCGAGGCCGGGGGTCATGACGAGGGGGAGCGGCGAATCCCGGCTCAGCATCAAGACGCCAAGCGAGATCAACATGCCGAGAATGTAGCCGATGACCGCGCTCAAGCCTGCCTGAGCGAGGATCACCCTGTGGATGTAGCCCGACGACGAGCCGAGCGCGCGCAGCGTCGCGAACTCGTTGATATGGTCCTTGGTGCTCGAGTAGAGCGTCTGAGCGACGATAACGGTTCCGACCAGGATGCCGAGAAGCGCCCCTCCGATGAGCGCGATGCCGGCGCCGGTCCGGAACAGCCAAGCCGTGAGGCTGCGATCGGAGAACTCGTCTTTGGTCAGAACCTCGGCGCCTTCGAGCTTTGCGGCGAGCGAGTGGCGGACGGCGTCGATGTCGGCGCCGGGCTCGAGCTGCACGAGGTAGAACGTGCTCTTCTCACCCTCGACGCCCAACAGATTGCGCGCCCTTTGGAGGGGGGTGAATACGAACGGCGATTGGGTGAAGGAGCGAATGCCCTTGGTGAGCGCGCGAACGCGCACCCGTCCGGTGGCAATCTGGGCGGTCGAGCCGAGCCCCTCGATGCCGAGCTCCTTCAAGTACGTGCGGTCTGCCGAGATCGCCTCGGGGGCCTTGATGTCCTCCCAGGTGCCGTCGACGAGTGCCCACGGCTCGAGGCCCTTCTCCTCGGCGTCGGTGCCGACGACCACGACGCGTGTCGATCCCCCGGCAGGCTTGCGCCACTCGGCGAAAGCGACGACCAGCGGGATGACGGCGGCGACACCGGGCGTGACGAGCGCCTGATGGCGCTCGCGCGGGGTCAAAAGGACGCCGCCTTCCTCGAAGCTCTTGGCCCCGTAGGCCATGATCCAGAGATCCCCATTGGAACGCTCGATCATGCCCGTGATCATGCGTGAGGACCCGAGGTAGAGGCCGAGCTGCACGGCGACGAGCACGATCGAGAACAGAATGCCGACCAGCGTCACCGCAAGCCGGATGCGGTCATGAAAAAGGTTTCGGAACGCGAGCGTCAGGATCATCGCAGTCTCAGTTCGATCGATGGGCCGTGGGAGGGGCGCACCATACGTTACGTGGCAGATGCACCCGATGCGGCAATGCGAAGCTCGAATGGGCTCCACAAGGTTTCGTTTCCGCGTCCCGGGGGTGCCGTGACAACCGACAAGTAGTGCGCTTGGTGAATCAAATCTACATGTCGAGCCTTAACAAGATGAAATCAGGGTGCTTTGTCAGAAAGATGGTAGATTGCTCAAATAGAGCCTTCCCGCAGGCTGCGAATTGGTGCGTTATGAGGGGCAAGTCCCTGTTTTCGCCTCTTTCTTCTTTTACCGACGGTCTGCGACATCGTTGATGAGCCGAGTGCCGATTGAGAGCCAGCAAAGAGAGCTGCGATGCCCATTGAGCCCATGATCCGCGGTCATAGCTGGTTCGCGCCCGGTGCAGCGCTTGTGGCTGCTGCGATCCTTTTCACGCCGCCACCCGTGCTCGCCGCCGACCAGGTGCCGGCCGAGGCCGGCGTCTGGTTCGACGATACGGGCGACGGAGCGGTCGAGATCTACCCCTGCGGACCCAACAAGCTGTGCGGCAAGATCGTTTGGCTCAAGAATCCTCTGAATTCCAACGGCAATCCGTTGAGTGATGGATACAACCCGGAGCCGTCGCTGCGCGCGCGCCCGATCTGCGGGCTGCCGGTGCTTCGCGATCTGACGCTCATGACCGACGGAAGCTATGACCGCGGCATGGTCTATGATCCCAAGAAGGGCGCGCAGCACGAGGCGGCCATCAAGCTGGTCCGGGCCGACAAGCTGCAGCTCACGGGTTTCGGTCTCGGACGCCTCTTGAGCAAGAGCTTCATCTGGACCCGGGCTCCGGCCGACCTTCAGCTCTGCACGACCCTCAGCGGCACGGCTGCCGCTGCCGCGCCGCCTGCTGCCGCCCAGCAAGCCGCTCCTGCGCAGAAGCCGGCGATTCAGCAGCAGGCGCCACAGCAACCACAGCAGCAACAACAACAGCAGCAGCAGGCCAAGCCGCCGCAGCAGCAGGGCGCAAAACCCGCCGCGGCCGCTGCCGCAGGCGCCGGCCAGGGCGCGGCTGGCGGCGGGCAGGCCGGGCAAGGAGCGGGAGGTCAGTCGGCCAAAGCGGCAGGGCAACCTGCTCAACCGCAGAAGAAGGAGCAGGCCTCGGGCACCGCAAAACAGGACACGACCGCGAAGCCGGCCAAGGTCGATAAGGTGCAGGCCGCTGGCGCCGCCTCGGGCTCAGCCGCGAAGGCGGCAACCGGGCAGGCGGGTGCTGGCGGAAGCGCGGCGAAGCCCGCGGCCGCAGCCGGTGCGGCTCAAGGGGGAGCCCAGTCCGCGGGCTCGAGCGGCGCCAAGCAAGGCGCCGGGACGAGCACGGGCGGCTCGGCAGCGCAGGGCGCCAAGCCGGTTGCGGCCGGGGCAGAGACCAGCAAGGCGAAGACGGCAACCAAACCCGCGACGGAAAAGTCAGCGACCGGCCAGGCTGCTGCTGGCCAGTCGACGACGGCTAAGGCGGCAGCTGGCGGCTCGGAAGCGGGCGGAACGGCGACAAAGAAGACCGCGACAGGCGCTGCTCAGCCCGCGCAGGGCGAGGCGACGGCCAAACCCAAGACTGCCGTTGAAGCCGGCGCGGACAGTTTCAGTCAACCGCTCCAGTAACGAGGCGGGCGACAGCCTTCTTTTCCTCGAGATGCAGAGTGAGGCGCCGGGCAAAGTCGATCGTGCGATCGACCACGATGTTGCGCTGCCGATCGAGCGTCACCATGTGGTAGCTGTCGTCGAGCACGGTCATCTCGACAAGGCCGCCGAGCCCCTTCTGGATCCTGATGGCATTCGCGATGTCGCTCTGGTCGTCCTCGCGCGGGTGGAAGATGGCGGTCGGCTGGCGGATCTCGCCGAGTCGCTTCCTCACGTCCTTGGCGAGACGGATGAACTCATAGACCAGTCCGCCACCGCGGCCGAACAGGTCCTCGATCGGCCGATCGTCGCTCTTGAAGCTGTCGATGACGAAGTTGCGGATACGCTCGTCCTTGATTCCGTAGGGCGCGCGCTGTTGGAAGTGGAACAGCTTCGCGAACCACTTTTCGCGAATGAGGCGGAACAAGTGCAGCGTCGGCGGGATCGCCCAGCCGTTGGGGAAGAGGGTAGGAGCAAACAGCATCAGCCCCTGCACGTGCCCGGGGCGCTCACGCGCGAGGCGCAGTGCGAGCATGCCGCCGGCGGAAAGGCCGCCGACGAGGATCACGTCACAGCGTGACTTGAGCTCGTCGTGCGCCTGCTCGACGGCCTGATACCAGTCGCGCCACGAGGACAGGCCGGAGACGTCGGTGCCGCCCCCGAGACCGGGAAGCAGAGGGCAGTACACAGTGTAGCCCGAGCGCGCCAAGCCCTGAGCGACAAACCGCAATTCGATGGGGTTGCCGCCCAGGCTGTGAATGAGAAGAACGCCCACTCGACCACCCGGGATCACCAGGCTGCCGCGAAACGACTTTATTTTATCATTGTTCTTCATGCTGTTATGTGCACTCGCTCGTCCATCGCCGAAGCTGGTTTTAAGCCGATCACGTCCGATTAGCCAAGGCCTCTTTTTTGGGCCCTGTCCGAACGCGCGTTTCTCGTGCCCCTTGCATGTTCCTCGTGATGGGCCAAAAGGCGGACGCAACCTCCGCCTTCGGCGCCGTCCCGGACCCTGTCGGCCATCGGCCGTGGTTCCGTTGTTGTTGTCGGGACCTCGATGCGCCTGCCGAGCGGACCGGGCCGCTTCGGGCTAAGCGATTGGTCTCTTTTTTGTTTCTCCCTCAGAGCCTTTGACTCTAGGACGTTAGCCGCACTTTTTGAGACGGCATCTCCTCGTTGGCGATAGGGCAGTCTGCCGCAAGGCCCGAACGGATCAACTTGTGCCGTTGCCGGACGATCTCGCCGGATGGCCGCCCTCGTGGCGGCCATATGAGGCCGAAGTGCGGCAGCAACCCATGTGCGAGACACCGCGCCACGCCAGCTCGCACAGGCCCGGCACGACGGGCCCGGCCGCCGCCGATCCGCGCTGCGATCGATCGTGCTTTTTCTGTTACTAATCAGATGGATGTCCGTGCCTTTGGTCTTGATCGCCGCGAGATCCAACCAAAGGTCGGTCCGGACGCGTTGGCCATGGGCCGGCCTGCACCTGCGCCCCCACCTCGACCCAGAATGCCCGGCAAATCTGAAAAAACCGCTTCGCATTCATATATGAAAGCAGCCCGGGAGGGAGCCAGCTGTTACGCGGGGAACCCGCAACGGCGTCAAGCGAGTGGACAGCCGGCGGCTGAAGAGAGTGTTTCCTGGCCGTTGCGGAGAGCGCCCTATTCGTGGGCATTTACACCATTATGATGGCTCTCTGCCGCCGTGCGCGCCCTATGCTCGATCGTCGATCGGGGTGGCGAGCCTCGGCCGGGCCGGAGGGTTGCTTGTTGGACGCCACCATTAGAGCTGCGCTCGTCTCGGCCCTTTGCATGTCCTTGGGACTGGCGTCCGGCCCAACACCGGGATGGGCCGCTGCCGTGACTGCCGACAGCTACGAGGCCTGCCGGGCGGAAAGCGACGAGGCCTTTGCCCGAGCCATCGAGGCCGTGACCGAGGAGGCGCTCGGCGCCGAGCTCAAAGGCATCGACTACGAGGCTGCCGTTGCCATCGAATGGCGCCGGCTCGGGCTCGACGGCATCATCGACAAGCGCGTCGACGCAGCAGTTGGAGAGGTGCGCGAGGCCGAGAGCTGGGGCGGGCTCATCAAATCGCTCGGCAACCAGGAGAAGGCGCAGGAGCTGGCGCTTGCGGTCGCCGAGAAGGTCTACCATTCGGAAGCGATGCGCACAGCCATCGAAGGACTGGCAAGTGCGGTCGGAACGGAGGTCGGCCGGCGTATCGAGCTGGCGAGTGCCGACGCCGCCCGCCCTGCTCTCCAATGCCTCGCGATGTTTCTGGGACCCCGGTATGGCTCGGCGGTTGCGTCGGCCGTGACGGGGGACGCGGGCCGCGAGCTTGGTCTCGAAGCAGGCCTGGGGGGCGCCGAGATCTCCTCGGGGACGGTCCTCAAACAGTCGAGCGAGGGGATCACCGGCGCCGCCGTGCTTCTGCTCCGCCGGCAGCTGGCCAACATGGCCCAGCGGCTGGGTCAGCGACTGGCCGGCAGCATTCTATCGCGCCTCGTCTCGGTTGCGGCCGGCGGTGTCGGCCTCGTGCTCATTGCCAAGGACATCTGGGATCTGAGGCACGGTGTGCTCCCCATCATTGCCGACGAGATGAAGTCGAAGGACACGAAGGAGAAAGTCCGTGCGGAGCTCGCCAAGAGCCTGGCGGAGGAGATCGGCCGTCATGTGCGCGACATCGCCGCCAAGTCGGCCGAGCGCGTCGTCGACGTGTGGCAGGAGTTCAAGCGCGCTCATGCCAAGGCCATCGAGCTCGCAGGCCGCGACGAGACATTCAAGCGCGTCCTGTCGAGTATCGGTCCCGCCTCGTTTGCGCGCCTCGACGAGGTGCTCTCGCTCTTGCTTGCCGCCGAGGGCGAGGCCGGCATTCTCTCCCGGGCGGGCGACGGAACGCTGAGTGCGGCTGTAGGCCAGCTGCCCGAGGCTGGCATGACCATTGCCCGCGAGACGGGCTCGGTGGCCAAGGCCTTGAGCTGGTCAGCGGTTGCGGGCCATGCGTTGGGGAAAGTCGCCGAGTACGGTCTGCACCGGGGAGCCGATCCCGGCACCTTCACGAGTGCCTCGCTCGACAAGCTCCTCCGTCTCGACGACGCCCAAGCCGCGCGGCACCTGGCCGAGACAGGCCGCTCCGCCCGCGACGTTCTGCTCGATCTCGACACACTCCGCCTGAGACCCATCGCGCAAGCGCTCGAGCCGGCCGAGCTCGAGGCGCTTTCGGGGTATCTGACCGGCCTCGAGAAGGGTCCCCGCGCACGCGTGCTCGAGGCCATTGCGGGTTCGCCGCAGGCGCTGAGAACGCTGGCGTCTCGCCGGGTGCGCGATGCTGTCGTTGGGAGTAGAGACCAAGCTGCAGCCGTCGACATGATGATTGGCACATCGGGCAACCCGGCCGCCACCATCGCTGCGGAAATCCGGGCGGTCTGGGACGGGCGCGTCCACCCCCTGCTTCTGTGGGAGAAGCATCCGGCGATTTTGATCGGCGCCAGCGTCGGACTGCTCCTGCTGCTGCTATGGCTGAAGCGTCTTATTGCACCGCAGCGTCGCGCCACCCCTTGAGGCCTGCCGGCTCGGCGGGCGGTTTCAGTCGATGAGGTCGCGGTCGATACAGCCCAGCCGTGCATCGCAAGTTTCCCACACCCGTGGCCGTAGCGCCCGTGTCAGAAACGGAACCCCCTGCTATAAGCCCGGAGCTGCGAGTCGCTCTTCAGCGCCGGGCTTCTTCCGGTGGCGAGGGGGGAGGGCGCGGCAGCCGTGCGTCGCGGCGCCCAGACAGTTGGATTTCGAGCGGAGACACTCTCATGGCAATGGCACTCAAGACGCCGGGTATCCTGACGTTCATGCTGTCCGTCATTCTCACGGTGCTGGCGCTCGTCACATTCTTTTTCGGCGCCAATATCCCCTACATCACGGGCTATGAATTCTGGGTGCTGCTGGTTGCGCAGCTGATCCTGATTTTCGGCTGCATCATGCGCGGTCTTTGAGCACCTGGCCCAACATCTAGGCGGTTGTTCCAGGCCAACAATTCGGCCTCTGTGCGCATCTGTCGCGCGACGTTGGGCGCCCTGGCGGAGAGGGCCTTCCCGCGCCATCTTGAGCGCACGATGCGGACCAAGATTTCGATTTACGGCGATGATGATGACGGGGCGGGCTCGTTTATCCGCAGGGCCCGTATGTCCTCGCGCGGAATTCTGTTGGCCACGCTGCTCACGCTGGCGGCGCTCGCGTTCGTTGCTGCGGCTTTCGGCAGCGGCGCCTCCGAGACGGCCTCGGTCGGCGCCGGCCATTTCAGCACGGTCCGTCCCAACTAATCGGCCCCTGCAGCGCTCCCATCTCGAGCTCACCACGAGCCGCAATCCAGTAGCATCGTCCCCTTCAAGATGACCGAGCAGCAACGTCGGCCGCAAGGCTTTCGACGCGCGGACGGTCCGCGCGCGATCGCCACCGGAAAGCAAAAGGGCCGCCCTTGCGGGCGGCCCCTATAGCCCTCCGACGGGAGCAGTGAGAGCTAGAATTTGATGATTGCGCCGACGACACCGACATCGAGATCCTCGAGCGGGGCGGAGTTGAAGACCGTTCCCTCGTCCGCGAGCTCGAGATCGGCCTCGTAGTGGCGATAGTAGGCGTAGATCAGCATGCTGGCGTTGGCGAGCTCCTGAACCACGCCGCCGCCGTACATGCGCAGGCCAGAGCTGAAAACGCGCGCATCGCCGGCAAGAGGATTGCCGTGGATCGGGTCGGCATCATCAACGCGGACCCGGGCATTCGCACCACCATCGAGATCGTAGTACTGCCCGAAGATCGTTGTCTTTCCGAGCGACGTAAACTTCTGCTCGATGCCGGCCTCGAAGGCCCAGAACGTCGTCTCGTCGTCGGCGGCCGTTCCGACGAAGTCCTCGCTGTTGAGGACGTTGTCATCCTTGTGGACGCCGCCTGCGACGTTGAAGTAGAGGCCCGTGGCCTCGTGCATGACGCTCACCGAGCCACCGAACTGCTGGCAGTCGGCGCGCGATTCCCCGCCATTGCCATTGGCGGCCGCCGTGCTCGTGCACTCGAAGAAGGCGCTGTCGCCGTTCTCGTCATGGTTCTCGCCATAGGCGAGCCCGGCAGCGATCTTGAAGCCCGCGACCTCGCCCTTGTACTTGAGCCCGAGGTCCCACGTGTCGTCGGCGCCCCAGCCCGCTTCGAAATTGAAGCCGCCGAGCTCGGGTGAAACGTACCACACGCCTTCGCGGCGCTCGCCTTCACCGGGCTGGTCGCCGGTGTGCTTGATCAGACGGCGCCACTGGACGGGCGCCTGGTTGACGCCGCCATTGCTGAGCCCGCCGGCGGTATTTCGCAGGAAGAGGCCGAGGGCCGAGTCTTCCACGTCGGAGTACTTGGCGATGTCCTTTGTGTGAGCGAGATTGATTTCCGTCGCGCCCTCCATCGCTGTGGGCGTGGTGCCCATCGACACGGTGCCGAGCTCTTTGCTGGCGAGGAACCAGCGGCTGTGGCGCACGTCGAGGCCGCGCTCGTCTGCTTCCGCCGTGTTCTCGATCTGGTTGAAGCGCTTCGAGTTGTTTCCGCGCACGCCGATCTCGAGCACGTAGCCGGCCTTCCAGCCATCGCTGATCTTGTTTTCGCCCTTGAAACCGAAGCGCGTGCGGGCGTTGTCGTTGGTGGCGATCGTCTGATTCTGCTCGAAACCGTCGTCCCAGAGGAAGATCGCCTCGTTGACGTGTCCGTAGATCGTGAGAGAGACCTTGCGATTGCCTTTGCGGGCCGTCGTGGCCTCGAGCTCGGCGATGCGCTCCTCGAGGTCGGCGCAGCAGTTGCCGCCGAGATCGGCCGCCGACGCAGGGCCGGCGAGCGCTGCACCGGCAGCCACGATCGCAAGCCTTGTACCAAGTTTCATCGTAACCCCCTGTTTCTGAGACGTGAAAGGTGATGAGCCTCTCTAGGTGCATGAGGTCACGCTCTCATTACAGTCGTGTGACAACCGGATGACGGCGGCTTTCTCGACCGGCCGATGTGGCGCCGGAACAACGATATCCGCCCAGTAGGCAATACTGGCTTGATTCGAATAGAAAATCCCGCGGCGGCTCAGCTCTTCCCGCGCAGGAAGGCCTGGAGAACGTTGCGCACGCCGATGGCGCCGACGAAGTACTTGTCGTCCTCGAAGAGCGCAACCGGCGCCATGCCCGATTTGTGCATGCCGAGGATGACGTGCTTCAAGGGCGTGCCCGGGCGGGCCCAGTAGACCGGCGCGGCATCGGGCGGGAGAGGCTTTTCCACCTCGCCGATGCAGACCCAGGTCGCCGGCTTTCCGTTCCGTTCGGCAGCATTGACCTGGCGGTCCGGCCCCACCTTGAAGCGTGTGGTCTTGCGCAAATCGAGCCACACCCATCCCTCGCCGGCCGGCTCGAGATCACGCGCGTCGCGCATGATGTTCCAGGCGGTCAGAACCGAAAGCGGGTTCACGTTGGCGATGAAGTCGCGCACGTACTCGTTGGCGGGCCTCAACACGATATCCTCTGGAATGCCAGACTGGACGATGCGTCCGCCTTCCATGATGGTGATGCGGTTGCCGATCTTGAGCGCCTCCTCGAGATCGTGACTGACGAAAACGATCGTCTTCTTGATCGATTTCTGGAGCTGGATGAGCTCGTCCTGGAGCTTGGTCCGGATCAGGGGATCGAGCGCGGAGAACGGCTCGTCCATGAGCAGGATCGGGGCGTCGGTTGCGAATGCGCGGGCGAGGCCCACGCGCTGCTGCATGCCGCCCGAAAGCTCATGCACGTACTTGCTGGCCCACTGCTCTAGGCCGACGAGCTCGAGCTGCTTGTCGACGCGCGCTCTGAGCTCGGTCGCGGGAACCCCCGCGAGCTCGAGGCCGAAGCCCGCATTCTCGCGCACGGTCCGCCAGGGGAGCAGAGCGAACTGCTGGAACACCATCGCCACCTGCTTCTGGCGGATGTGGCGCAGCGTTCCCTCATCGCACGAGACCACGTCGACCATGCGGGCGCCGTCCTTGACCAGAACCGCGCCGCGCGCGACCTTGTTCAAGCCGTTGACGGCGCGCAGCAGCGTTGACTTACCGGAGCCCGAGAGCCCCATCAGCACGGAGATCTCGCCTTCGTTGACGGTCAGATCGGCACCCGCCGCACCGAGCACGGCGCCGGTCTCCGACAGGATCTCCGCGCGTGAGGCGCCTTTGTCGGCGAGGGTGAGCGCCTTCGGGATGTCCTTGCCGAAGATGATATTGACGTCCTTGAAATCGACGGCGACGCTCATTTTTTCGCTCCCGATTTCACGGCGAGGGCCCGGTCGAGGATGATCGCGAGGATGACGAGCGCTAGCCCGGCCTCGATCCCGAGCGGAATGTTGCGGTTGGCGAGCGCCTTGTTGACCGGATTGCCGAGGCTCGGAGCGCCGATGAGCGTGGCGATGACGACCATCGACAAGGACAGCATGATGCATTGCGTGAGGCCGGCCATGATCGAGGGCATGGCCGCCGGAAGCTCCACTTTCCACAACTGCTGCCGCTTGGTGGCGCCGAAGGCTTCGCCGGCTTCGAGCATGGGCCTCGGGATCGACGTCAAACCGAGGTACGTCATGCGCACAGGGGCCGGCATGGCGAAGATGATGGTGACGATGAGAGCCGGAGCCGCGCCGAGGCCGAACAGGATCAGAATGGGGATCAGGTAGACGAAGGTCGGCATCGTCTGCATGAGGTCCAGGATAGGCTGCAGGACGCGCCAGACGCCGGGCTTGTGGGCGGCCCAGATCCCGAGCGGGACGCCCATGGCCATGGAGAGCGCGGTCGCCGAGACCACGAGCACGAGCGTCTGAACCGTCTCCTTCCAGAGCCCCTGATTGAGGATGAACAGGAGTCCCAGGAGCACACCGACGGCGAGCGACCTCGAGCGCTGCAGCCAGTAGGCGAAGCCGGCCAGGAGAAGGGCCAGCAGCACGGGCGGTATCAACAAGAGCAGCGCGGAGGCTCCGTCGACGCTCGCCTTGAGCACCGTCGAGATGGCGTCGAACAGCCACTCGAAGTTCGTCGTCACGAAATCGATGAGAGCCTTGCCCCACTGGCCGATGGGTATCTTCCATTCGGCGATGATCTGCGAGATCGGGTCCATCGGTCCCTCCCCGGGGACGAGACGCCGCTTCGAAAGCCGCGGCCGCAACAGGTGCGGCCGCGGCTCTTGTCTCTGCGACAATCCGGGCCGGTTATCGACTACTTGGCAAGCGCGGCTTTCACGGCACCAGCGGCGTCCTTGCCATCAGCGGTCGTGACTCCCTCGATCCAGGGACCAATGGCGCCCTGGTTGGCCTTGAGCCAGTCGCGCGCAGTCGCTTTGGGATCGGCGCCACTCTTCAGGACCGGGTCCATCATCGCGCCTTCCATGGCGAGATTGAACTTGAGGTTCTTGATGAGCTTGCCGGCATTCGGACAGTCCTTCAAATAGCCGGCGCGCACATTGGTGTGGACGGTTGCCGCGCCAAATCCCGAGTCGCCCATGCCGTCGAGGTAATGGATCTTCATCTCTCCCATGATCGGATGTGGCGTCCAGCCGAGGAAGATGATCCACTCCTTCTTCTTCATGGCCTTCTCGGCCTGGGTCAGCATGCCGGCTTCCGAGCTCTCGACGAGCTCGAAGCCTGCAAGGTTGTTCTCGGTCTTTGCGATCATCTCGCTGATGATGCGGTTGCCGTCGTTGCCGGCCTCGATGCCGTAGATCTTGGCGCTGAATTTCTCCTTGTGCTTGCCGAGATCGGCAAGGCTCTTCACGCCTGCGTCGGCGACATACTGGGGAACGACAAGGCCGTAGCCCGCGTTCTCGAGGTTCGTCGAGATGGTCTCGACCGACTTGTCCTCTGTGTAAGCCTTGATGTCGGCCGTCATGCTCGGCATCCAATTGCCGAGGAAGACGTCGATGTCCTTGCTCTTGAGCGAGGAGTAGGTCACGGGGACCGTGAGCGTCGTCACCTCCGGCGTGTAGCCGAGGGCCTCGAGCAGGACGGTCGCAACGCCGGTCGTGACCTGAATGTCGGTCCAACCGACGTCGGCGAAGCGAACCTTCTTGCAGCTCGCGTCTTCGGCCTGGGCCGACGAGGTGGCCAGGGTCAGGGCGGCGATGGCCCACAATACCTCACGTTTCATGGCAGCTCCTTGTTGATTGCCTGCACTGGACGTTCTTCGGCGGCCGCGGCGCGAATCTCGAGCGGTCCGCGGCGAAGCTCGCTCCTCCCGATAAGCGCGGCAGGGGAATTGCCGGCTGCCCCGCCTAGGTGCGCATAACAGTCGTTGATCCCGGCCTGTTTGACAATTGCGACGTGGTCCATAGGTGATGCGCCGGGCCGTTTCGGGGCCGGCACTTGATCTCGCAACTGCGAAGCGAACATGAGGAGAGCGCTCAGGAATTCGGCTCGGCAGCGGGAGCGGCGTGTGCGGAGCTCTGACGGGCACTGCGGGGCGTGCAGCCGAACACGGACCGGTAGGACTTGCTGAAGTGGCAGGTCGACTTGAATCCGCACGAGACCGCCACCTCTGTGATCGACATTTTCGACTGCATCAGAAGCTCTCGCGCCCGGCGGAGCCGGAGCCGCAGGTAATACGCGGTCGGCGTCATGCCGAGCGCCTCGTGGAACATGCGCTGCACCTGGCGCAGCGAGAGACCGGCCAGGCGAGCCAGCTCCTCGGCCGAGAGCGGCTCCTCGAGATTGGCCTCCATGAGCGACGCAATCTCGACCAAGGCCTTTCGGCTGAAGCCGATCCGTGCGGCGAGTGGAATGTGCTGGCAGTCCTGTGCGTCGCGCACCCGCTCGAGGATGAATTGGTCGGAAATCTCCGCCACCAGCGTCTTGCCGAAACGGGCGCGCACCAGGGACAGCATCATGTCGATGGGCGCGATGCCCCCCGTACACGTGATCCGGTCCCGATCGATCACGAACAGCTCCTCGACGAACTCGACACGCCGGTGTGCCTCGCGCAACCCCGCCATGTTCTCCCAGTGGATCGTGCACGTGTAACCGTCGAGCAGGCCCGCTTTGACCAGGGCGAACGTTCCCGTGCAGAGGCCGCCCAGGACGATGCCGTCGCGAGCGATCCGGCGCAGGAGCCTCAGGACGGCCTCGTCGACGAATTGCTGAACGTTGGTCCCTCCGCAAACGAGCACCAGATCGAGGGGGCCGGCCTCCTCGTAGGTCGTGGCCTCGGAGAGCGCGAGACCATTGCTGGCTGGCACGGGCCGGCCGCCAGGCGTCAGAACGGTCCAGGCGTAGTGAGACTTGCCGCTCAAGTAGTTGGCCATGCGCAGCACCTCGAGGGCGCTGGCGAAAGCGATCATCGTGAATTGGTCGAGGAGCAGGAACCCGACGCGTGCGATCGCGGCGGGCTTGGGAGCGGCAGACGTCGCTTGCAGACGTGTCATGGCCGTTCCCTTTGGGTGCCGGACAGGCGATTCCACTTGCCGGCGGATGGCCGTGTGGCCCGCTCGATCCTGGCACACGCCGTCATGGTGCTCAGCTTTCTACCGCTTTGATAATCAGTTCAAAACCTGGGCCTCACTGCGGGCTGTCGAGCAACATGGGGTTCGTCTGCTGACGTTCCGCACCGCGCCGCCGGACGATGCAACCTTTGCAATGACGCTGTCGCGGCTCAGCCGGTTCGTGTCGCATGGATTACAGTTCATCCATACCAATACTTGCATGAAAACACGAGACCGAAGCGGGTGCTGCTCCGCTCCCTTTTTCCGTCCGTGAGACCGGAGGGTGCGGTGCGAAGGCAGCGGTGCGCGCCGGCAGGGAGGCGCGGATTGGGCGAGGTTCTTCAAAGCTATATCGGCGGCCGGTCCGTGCCGGCTCTGGGGCGGGAGTTGATTGACAACGTCAATCCCGCCAACGGGGCTCTCATTGCCAGGGTCGAGGTTGGCCGTGCTCCAGAGGTGGGTCTGGCGATTGAGACGGCGCGGCAGGGGCAGGTCCTCTGGTCCGGTCTGTCGGGCGCCGAGAGGGGCCGCATTCTGCACACCGCTTCGAGGCTGCTGAGGCACCGCAACCGCGAGCTCGCCGAGCTCGAGGTCAGGGACACCGGCAAGCCCATCCAGGAGGCTCTGACGGTCGACGTCCTTTCCGGTGCAGACTGCCTCGAATACTTCGCCGGCGCGGCCGCCTCGCTGTCGGGCGAGCAGATCGCCCTCAAGAACGCTTTTGTCTATACGCGCCGCGAGCCGCTCGGCATCTGTGCCGGCATCGGGGCGTGGAACTATCCGATCCAGATTGCCGCGTGGAAGTCGGCGCCCGCGCTCGCCTGCGCAAATGCGATGATTTTCAAGCCGTCGGAGCTCACTCCGGTCACGGCCTTGAAGCTCGCCGAAATCTATACAGAGGCGGGCGTCCCGCCGGGCGTCTTCAATGTGCTGTTGGGCGACCGGAAAACCGGAGCCCTGCTTGTGGCCGACCCGCGCATCGCCAAGATTTCCGTGACCGGCTCGGTCAGCACGGGGAAGAAGGTTCAAGCCGCCGCGGCCGAGACGCTGAAGCGCACGACCATGGAGCTTGGCGGCAAGTCGGCATTGCTCGTCTTCGGCGATACCGATCTCGAGCAGGCGGTGTCTGCCGCCATGCTGGGGAATTTCTATACGCAAGGCGAGGTCTGCACCAATTGCACGCGCGTGTTCGTCGCCGAGGAGGCGCGCGACCGGTTCGTCGATCGGCTTGTCGCGCGTACGAGGAAGCTCAAGGTCGGCGATCCGATGCACCCCGATACACAGGTGGGAGCGCTCATCTCGCGAGAGCACTTCGAGCGCGTGGCGGCCTGGATCGAGCGCGGAAAGGCCGAGGGAGCGAAGCTTCTCTGCGGCGGCGAGCGCTTCACCGATGGGCCTCTGGCGAGCGGGAATTTCATGACGCCTGCCATCTTCGCGAGCTGCACGGACAGCATGGCGATCGCACGCGAGGAGATCTTCGGACCGGTCATGTGCGTTCTCGAGTTCAAGGACGAGGACGAGGCCGTGGCTCGCGCCAACGCGACCCGCCTCGGCCTCGCCGCCGGCGTCTTCACCCGCGATCTTGCGCGCGCCCATCGCGTCGCAGCGAAGCTCGAAGCGGGCATGTGCTGGATCAACAACTACAACGTGACGCCCGTCGAGATGCCGTTCGGCGGCGCGAAGGAATCCGGACTCGGCCACGAGAATGGCCGGGCGGCGATCGAGCACTACACGCAATTGAAGAGTGTCTATGTGGAGCTGGGTGACGTCCAGTGTCCGTACGCATGAAGGCAGACGAGGAGTTCGATTACGTCATCATCGGGGCCGGATCGGCGGGCTGCGTGCTCGCCAACCGGTTGACCGAGGATGACGGCGCCTCCGTGCTCGTGCTCGAGGCGGGGCCGTCGGACTGGAGCATCTTCATCCACATGCCCTCGGCCTTCGCCTATCCGCTCGCTGGAACACGCTACAACTGGCACTACGAGACGGAGCCCGAGCCCTTTCTGGACAACCGCCGCCTTCACTGTCCGCGCGGTCGCGTGATCGGCGGCTCGTCGTCGATCAACGGCATGGTCTATATTCGCGGTCATGCCTTCGACTACGACGGGTGGGCGAAGCGTCCTGGGCTCGAAAGCTGGAGCTACTTTCACTGTCTTCCCTACTTCAAGAGGGCCGAGACGCGGCTCAAGGGGGGCGATGCGTACCGTGGCAGCTCGGGGCCGCTCTACGTCACGACCGGGGCCTGCAAAAACCCGCTCTATCGGGCCTTCATCGAGGCAGGGCGCGAGGCGGGATATCCCGTCACAGAGGACATGAACGGCCACCAGCAAGAGGGTCTCGGGCCGATGGACCGCACGACCTACAGGGGGTTCCGCTGGAGCACGGCGCAGGCCTACCTCCGGCCGGCTCAGCGGCTCGGCAGAAATCTGACGGTCCGGCCCCGCTCGCTGGTGTCGCGCATCTTGTTCGAGGGGCGGCGCGCGGCGGGTGTCGAGTATGCGCGCGCCAGCTACGCCGAGAGGGTGCGGGCGAGACGCGAGGTCATTCTGTCGGGTGGGGCGATCAATTCCCCGCAGGTCTTGCAGCTCTCCGGCATCGGTCCTGCGGACGAGTTGAAACGTCTCGGCATTCCCGTCGTACAGCATCTTCCGGGCGTCGGAGAGAATCTGCAGGACCACATCGAATGCTACATCCAGCATTCCTGTAAGCGGCCGATCACGCTCTACGGTTGGACCGGCCTCGTCTCAAAGGCACGCATCGGCGCCGAGTGGCTGCTTCTGAGGAGCGGTCTCGGCGCGACCAACCATTTCGAGGCGGGCGGGTTCATCAGAAGCGAGGCAGGCGTCCTGCACCCCGACATCCAATACCACTTCCTGCCGATGGCCGTGAGCTACGACGGCGAGGCTGTTGCCGACGGACATGGATTTCAGGCCCACATGGGGCCGATGCGGCCGACGAGCCGGGGATTTGTCAAGGTGAGGTCGTCCGACCCGCGTCAGCATCCGAGCATTCTCTTCAACTACATGCAGACCGGGCAGGACCGGAAGGAGATGCGCAACGGCGTCAAGCTCTCGCGAGAGATCATGAGCCAGAGGGCCTTCGATCCCTTTCGGGGTGCGGAGCTGGCGCCGGGTCCCGGCGTCGAGACGGACGCAGAGATCGATGCCTTCATCCGCGCCAAGTCCGAAAGTGCGTATCACCCGTCCTGCACCTGCCGCATGGGCGCGGACGAGTTGGCAGTGGTGGATGGCGGGGGACGCGTGCATGGTGTCGAGGGGCTTCGTGTGGTCGACGCCTCGATCATGCCGGACGTGGTGAGCGGCAATCTCAATGTGCCGACCATCATGCTGGCGGAGAAACTTGCGGATTCTATTCGCGGACGCGCGCCGCTCCGGCCCGAGACGGTACCGGTCTGGGTGCATCCGGAGTGGCAGAGCAAGCAGAGATGAGGGCAAAGGATCGTGAAGAAGGACTATTCGATCTGGTCGCTCATCCGGCACGGTCTGCGCCACCACGAGGGCTGGGACCCGGCGTGGCGCAGCCCCGTTCCCGAGCGCTCCTACAACGTGGTCATCGTCGGGGCGGGCGGTCACGGCCTCGCGACCGCCTACTACCTTGCCAAGGAGCATGGCGTGCGCGCCATCGCGGTCCTGGAGAAGGGCTACCTCGGCGGCGGCAACACGGCCCGCAACACCACCATCGTGCGCTCCAACTATCTCTGGGACGAGGCCGCCCTTCTCTACGAGCACGCGATGAAGCTCTGGGAGGGGCTGACGCAGGAGCTGAACTTCAACGTCATGTTCAGCCAGCGCGGAGTCTTCAATCTCGGTCACACGGCTCAGGACATGCGCGACATCGAGCGGCGTGTGAACGCCAATCTCCTCAACGGCATCGATGCCAAGGTGCTCGATGTGGCCGAGGTGAAGCGGCGCATTCCCATCCTCGATACCTCGGCTGCCGCCCGCTACCCGGTTCTGGGCGCAAGCTTCCAGCCGCGGGCGGGCGTTGCGCGTCACGACGCGGTCGCGTGGGGCTTTGCGCGTGCCGCCAGCCGCCTGGGTGTCGACATCATCGAGAATTGCGAGGTCGAAGGCATGGACATCGAGGCCCACCGCATCAAGGGTCTCGAGACGAGCCGCGGATACATCGGCGCCGATCGCGTCGGCTGCGTGGCGGCCGGGCACTCTTCCGTGCTGGCCAGGATGGCCGGCATCCGGCTGCCCATCGAGAGCCATCCGCTGCAGGCGTTCGTCTCGGAAAGCCTGAAGCCCGTCCTCGACACGGTCGTCATGTCGAACGCGGTGCACGGATACATCAGCCAGTCCGACAAGGGCGAGCTCGTGATCGGCGCGGGAATCGACCACTACAACAGCTACGCGCAGCGCGGCAGCCCGCACGTCATCGAGCACACGGCCGCAGCCATCATCGAGCTCTTTCCGATGTTCTCGCGCGTTCGCTTGAACCGGCAGTGGGGCGGCATCGTCGACACCGCGCCTGACGCGTGCCCCATCATCTCCAAGACACCGGTCAAGGGGCTCTACTTCAACTGTGGGTGGGGCACGGGCGGCTTCAAGGCCACTCCGGGATCGGGGCACGTGTTCGCCCATACGATTGCCTGCGACGAGCCGCATCCCTTGAACCGCGCCTTCAGCATCGATCGATTCCACACCGGCCATCTCATCGACGAGCATGGCGCAGCGGCGGTGGCGCATTGAGGGGAAAAGCCTATGTTTCTCTTGAGATGCCCGCACTGCCAGGAGGCCCGCGAGGAGGAGGAGTTCTCGTACGCGGGCGAGGCCTTCATCGCGCGCCCCGCGGACCCTGAGGCCATCGATGATGCCGCCTGGGGCGACTACCTCTTCATGCGCAAGAACCCGAAAGGCTGGCACTGGGAGCAGTGGGTGCACGCCACGGGCTGCCGCAAGTTTCTGGTGGTGAAGCGGAATACCGCGACCCATGTCATCGAGGGCTCGTGGACGCTTGGCGAGGGGCGGAAAATCTATGACGCGGAGGGAGGCAGATGACCGGCACCCGTGTTCAGCATCCCGCCGCACGCGTCGATTTCACAAAGCCGCTGACCTTTTGCTTCGATGGGCGGAGCTACCAGGGCTATCGTGGCGACACGCTGGCTTCCGCGCTGCTCGCCAACGGCGTGCGTATGCTGGGACGGAGCTTCAAGTACGGCCGTCCGCGCGGCATCGTCGGAGCGGGTCCCGAGGAGCCGAACGCGCTTCTTCAGGTGGAAACGGGCGCGCACACGATCCCCAATCTCAAGGCGACGCAAGTAGAGCTCTATGACGGGCTCGTCGCCCGGCGCACAACGGGTTGGCCCTCGCTCGGCCTCGACGCCAAGAGCATGCTCGGGGGCTTCTCGCGCTTCATGCCTGCGGGCTTTTATTACAAGACCTTTCAATCGCGCGCGTTGTGGCCGGCCTTCGAGCGCGTGATCCGCAATGGTGCGGGTTACGGCCACGCGCCATCGGAGCCGGATCCGGAAACGTACGATCATCAGCATCACCATGCCGCAGTGCTCGTCATCGGCGCCGGTGCGGCCGGGCTTGTCGCGGCATTGATGGCCGGGAGGGCCGGGCTCGAGGTCATGCTGCTCGATGAGCAGAGCGAGCCGGGCGGCTGGCTTCTCTCCTCGCCCTCGCTCGAGATCGGCGGCAAGTCTGCCGCAACGTGGCTCGAGGACATGCTCGCAGAGCTCATGAGCTTCAGCAACGTTCGCGTCATGCCGCGGACCACAGCCTTCGCTCTGCACGACCAGAACGTGGTGCAGGCCGTCGAGCAGCTGCAGGACCACCTGGCGCCCGGCGAGCGCAGGACCGGTGTGCCTCGCGAGAGACTGCATCGCATTCGCGCAGACCGTGTGGTGCTGGCGACGGGCGCCATCGAACGGCCGCTGGTGTTCGGCAACAATGACATTCCCGGCATTATGACGGCCGCGGCGCTGACGACGTATCTCAACCGGTACGGCGTCGCCTGCGGGCGGCGCGTCCTGCTTCTCTCCAGCAACGACCACGTCTATCGTGGTGCCATCGATCTAAAGCGCGCGGGCGCGGAGGTCGTGATTGCCGATACGCGCGCGACGCAGGGTTCCCTCTGGGCAAGGATGGCGGAGGCGGCTGGCGTCGAGGTCATTCATGGGCACGGCATTGCCGAGGCGCACGGGCGACGCGCGGTCAAGGGCGCGCATCTCGTAGAGCTCGATGCGGTTCGGAACTCGGCTGCCGGAAACGGCCCCTTCATCCGTTGCGACGTGCTGGGCTCCTCCGGCGGCCTCACTCCAACCGTGCATCTCTATTGTCACGACGGCGGGCGTCCAGAATGGGACGAGGAGCGTCTCGCCTTCGTGGCGCCCGCCACCGGACGGGCAAGGAACGGCATCTACTGCGCAGGTGCCGTGACCGGGGAATTTCGTCTCGAGAGGGCGCTGGAGCAGGCTCAGAATGTAGCGGGCGAGGTGCTGGCGGGACTCGGCAGACCGGCCACATCCGCCTCGATGAATTTCGAGACGGACGAGCCCGATGCGGCGCCACCGCGGCGCATCTTCCGTGTGCCGGATGGCCGGCGCGAGGGGCACGGCAAGAAGGCCTACGTCGATTTCCAGAACGACGTGACGGCCGCCGACATCTATTTGGCCGTGCGCGAGAACTATCGCTCGATCGAGCACATCAAGCGCTACACGGCACTGGGTTTCGGTACGGACCAAGGCAAGCTCTCGAACGTCAACGGACTTGCGATCGCAGCAGAGGCACGGGGCTGCTCGATCCCGGAGGTCGGCACAACGACCTACCGGCCGGCCTATACGCCGGTGACGTTCGGCGCGCTCGCCGGCGCTCACGAGGGGGACACGTTCGAGCCGCGCCGGCACACGGCCATGCACGTGTGCCACGTCGCGCGAGGGGCCGTGCTCGAGCCGGTGGGTCAGTGGATGCGGCCCTTGTACTTTCCGAGGCAAGGTGAGGACTTGCACGCCGCCGTTGCGCGTGAGTGTCTCGCGGCCAGGCGCGGCGTCGCCCTCATGGATGCTTCGACGCTCGGCAAGATCGACATTCGAGGGAAGGACTCGCGCGAGCTCCTGAACCGGGTCTATGCAAACGCCTGGACCAATCTCGCGCCGGGCAAGTGCCGCTACGGCCTCATGCTGGACGAGAACGGCATGGTGATGGACGACGGCGTGACCTCGTGCCTCGCCGACGACCACTTCCTGATGACGACGACGACCGGCGGCGCAGCGCGCGTGCTGAGCTGGCTCGAGACGTGGCATCAGACCGAGTGGGCGCATCTCGAACTCTACATGACCTCGGTGACGGACCATTGGGCCGTGGCTGCGATCGTCGGGCCGAAAAGCCGCGAGGTCCTGGCGAAGATCTCGTCCGGTATCGACCTTTCCAGAGACGCCTTCAGATTCATGGAGTGGCGTGCGGGAAAGGTGGCGGGCGTGCCGGCGCGCGTATTCCGCATAAGCTTCTCAGGCGAGCTCGCCTTCGAGGTGAATGTGGAGGCGGGCTACGGCGCACACGTCTGGGAGGCGCTCTTAACCGCTGGCGCCGACGAGGGGATCACGCCCTACGGCACGGAGACCATGCACGTGCTGCGTGCGGAAAAGGGCTTCATCATTGTCGGGCAGGATACCGATGGCTCGATGACGCCGATCGATCTCGACATGGCCTCTGCCGTCAATCTCAAGAAGCCGTTCAGCTTCATCGGCAGGCGCTCGCTCGCGCGCTCCGATACGGCGCGCACCGATCGCAAGCAGCTCGTGGGGCTCCTGACCGACGATCCCAAGGTCGTGCTCAAGGAAGGCGCACAGATCATCGAGGCGGTTGGAGCGGCGCCTCCGGTGCCAATGCTTGGCCATGTCACATCGAGCTACATGAGCCCAGAGCTCGGAAGGTCGATCGCTCTTGCGGTCGTGAAAGACGGCATAAAGCGCCGCAGCGAGGCTGGGCGGGAAGCGGGCCGCGACGCGCTGTTCGCCTGGGCGGGAGGCGTCGCGCACAGGGTCCGCGTCGTATCGCCCGTGTTCCTCGACCCCGAGGGAGCACGGCAGAATGTCTGATAGTGCTCGATGCCCCGTCTTTGAGACCCCGCTTCATTCCTTTGGCCTCGCAGCAAAGGCCGAGGCCATCGGTGGGACATGCGGCGTGTGGGCGAATGAGCGGACGGGACATGGCTTCGTGAGCCTGCGGGGCCAAGTGGGAAATGGCGACTTCCTCGATGGGGCGGCCCGCGTCCTGGGCGGAACACTGCCAATGGTGCCCTGCACCTTTGCCACGCTCGAAGGCGCCACGGTCCTCTGGCTCTCTCCGGACGAATGGATGATCATTGCTCCGCGTGAGCGCGCCGCGTCGCTCGCGTCCCAATTGCGCGCGGAGCTCGCCGGCATCCACAGTCAGGTCGTGGACAACTCGAGCGGCTTTACCGAGGTGCTCGTCGCGGGCCCCAAGCGATGGGACGTGCTTTCGCACTCTACCGTCTATGATCTCCACAAGCTTGGCCAAGGCCGTGTGGTTGGCACCACGTTCGGCAAGGTGTCGGTCCACCTGCGTCAGGACGGCGAGGCGCTTCAGCTGCTCGTGCGGCGCAGCTTTGCCGACTACGTCTGGCGGTTCTTGGCGCGCGCGGCGCAGCCTTACGGACTTGCCATCGGTGCATCCGGCCCGACGAGCGAAGGGCACTCCTCATGAACTACAGTGTGTTCGAGGTCTTTCGCATCGGAATAGGCCCGTCGAGCTCCCACACGGTCGGGCCCATGACCGCTGCAGGGAGCTTTCTTGCCGAGCTCGAGGCCAAAGCCCTCTTGACGCAAGTCGCGCGTGTCAGGACGTCGCTTTACGGCTCGCTGGCTCTGACCGGGGCCGGGCATGCGACCGACTTTGCCGTCATCGCGGGCCTTCTCGGTGAAACGCCGGAGGACATCGATCCTGTTGAGGGCCGGGAGCGGGTCGAGGCAGCGCGCCGTGACCGCCGTCTCATGCTCGGAGGGCAGCACGAGATCGACTTCGTGCCCCTGGCGGACCTCGTTTTTCTGAGAGCCGAGACACTGCCCGAGCACCCGAACGGCATGGTGATGGAGGCCTTCGACAGGGAGGGGGCGCTACTCCACAGCAACGCGTACTTTTCGATCGGCGGCGGGGCCGTGCTCGATCGAGCCGCGCTCCGGGCGAGCCGCGTCGACGAATGTGCCATCGGGATGCGCCGGGACGTGCGCTTTCCGTTCCATAACGCGGCGGAGCTCATGGCGCTCGCGAGAGCGAACGGCCTTTCGATCGCCGGCGTCATCTTGGAGAACGAGCTAGCCTACCAGGACGACGCAGCGACGCGTGCGCGGCTCCTCGAGGTCTGGCGGGTCATGCAGGGTGCGCTCGAGCGCGGACTGGCGGCAGAGGGGACGCTGCCGGGCGCGCTCAGGGTGAGGCGGCGCGCCGCCTCGCTCTACAGGCAGGCCTCGGATGCCAAAGGCAGGTTGACCGGCGAGTTTCGCGCCATGGACGTGGTGTCGGCCTTCGCCATCGCCGTCAATGAGGAGAACGCGGCCGGCGGGCGCGTGGTGACGGCGCCGACCAACGGCTCGGCGGGCGTCATTCCGGCCGTTCTCAACTATTTCCTTCGCTATTGCGTGGCGGGCCGCGATCCAGCCACACAACAGACGAGCATCTGCACGTACTTGCTGACAGCAGCGGGTATCGGCATGCTCTACAAAAAAAACGCCTCGATCTCGGCTGCCGAGATGGGATGTCAGGGCGAGATCGGTGTCTCATGCTCGATGGCCGCCGCCGGCCTTGCTGCAGTGCTGGGCGGCACCAACGAGCAGATCGAGAACGCAGCGGAGATCGGCATGGAGCACAATCTCGGCATGACGTGCGATCCCATCGGCGGGCTGGTGCAGGTGCCCTGCATCGAGCGCAACAGCATGGGCGCGTTGAAGGCCATCAATGCCGCGCGTCTCGCCCTCATGAACAACGGGGAGCATCTGGTCTCGCTCGACGAGGTCATCGAGACCATGCGCCAGACCGGCCACGACCTCAAGTCGAAATACAAGGAGACGTCGCTCGGCGGCCTCGCCGTGACGGTCGTCTATTGCTGAGCCTTCCGGACGGAGCACGACGATGCGCTATCCGAATGTTTTCACGCCCGTTACGCTCGCCAGGCTCAATCTGCCGAACCGCATCTACTCGACGGCGCACGCCGAGGTCTACGCGGAGGCGGGTGGCCTGCCGGGCGATCGCTATATCCGTTACTACGAGGAGAAGGCGAAGGGCGGCCTCGGCATGGCGATCTGCGGCGGCTCCTCGCCGGTCTCGATCGACGTGCCGCAGGGCTCCTGGAAGCCCGTCAATCTCACGACCGATCGTGTGATCGAGCCGATGTCGCGGCTTGCCGAGCGTGTGCACCGCTACGGCATGAAGATCATGATCCAGGCGACGCATATGGGCCGCCGCTCGGCCTATCAGGGCGATCCCTGGCCGCATCTCGTCTCTCCCTCGGGCGTGCGCGAGCCCGTCCACCGGGGCAATGCGCGCGAGATCGAGATCGAGGACATTGAGCGTATCATCCGCGATTTCGCGGCCGCGGCGAAACGCGTGCAGCGCTCGGGCTTCGACGGCATCGAGATCTCGGCGGCACACCAGCAGCTGATCGACCAGTTCTGGTCGCCCCGCACCAACATGCGCAATGATCAATGGGGTGGCAGTCTTGCGAACCGCATGCGCTTCGGATTCGAGGTCCTGAAGGCGGTGCGCGCCGCGGTCGGCGGCGAGTTCTGCGTCGGCATCAGGATGTGCGCCGACGAGTATCACGACAACGGCATTGATCACGTGACGGCGAAGGAGATCGCCGCGGCCCACTCGGAGAGTGGGCTCGTCGATTTCATCAGCGTGATCGGCTCGGGCGCGGACACGCACAACACGCTCGCCAACTGCATGCCGCCAATGGCGCTGCCTCCGGAGCCGTTCGTGCACCTGGCAGCCGGCATCAAGTCGGTGTCCAAGGTGCCGGTCCTGCACGCGCAGGGTATCCGCGACATCACCCAGGCCGAGCGCATCCTGGCGGCCGGCTCGGTCGATATGGTCGGCATGACGCGGGCTCACATCGCCGATCCGCACTTGCTCAACAAGGTGCGTGAGGGGCGCGAGGATCAGATCCGCCAGTGTGTCGGGGCAAACCACTGCATCGACCGCATGTACACGGGCAGCGATACGCTCTGCATCCAGAATGCGGCCACGTCGCGAGAGGCGACCATGCCGCACATCATCAGGCCGGCGGACGGGCCGAAGCGGCGCGTCGTGGTGGTGGGAGCGGGACCTGCGGGCCTCGAGGCGTCACGCGTTTCGCGCTCCCGTGGGCACGACGTCATCCTGTTCGAGAGGAGCGAGCGGGCCGGTGGGCAGGTCAATCTCGCGGCCAAGGCGCCGCAGCGCGAGCAGATGGCCGGTATCATCCGCTGGCTCGACATGGAGACGAAGCGCCTCGGTGTCGAGCGTCGTTTCGGTTGCGAGGCAACGAGCGGGATGATCCTGGCCGAGAAGCCCGACATCGTCGTGCTCGCCACCGGTGGCACGAGCCATGCGGGGGAGAAACCGGAGTGGGGGGTCAAGGACGGCTTGGCCGTCAGCTCGTGGGACATACTTTCAGAGAAGGTGGCGCCGGCGGAGACCGTGCTGGTTTACGACGGCATCAGTACGCACGCCGGCTTCGGTGTCGCCGACTTTTGTGCCAGCCGGGGCAGCGCGGTCGAGATCGTGACCCCGGATGTGAAGGTCGCCGACGACGCCGGAGGCACGACGTTTCCCATTTTCTACCGGCGCCTCTACGAGCTCGGCATGATTCCGACCCCGAATTTCGGTCTCGACCGCGTCTATGTCGAGGGCAACAAGAGGATCGCGGTCCTGCGCAACGAGTACACGGACGCGATCGAGGAGCGCGTCGTCGATCAGGTGGTGATCGAGAACGGTATCAAGCCCGACACGGCTCTTTACTGGCAGATGAAGGAGTTGTCCCTGAATCGCGGCCAGGCCGATCTCGAGGCTCTGTTCGCCGCCAAGCCCCAGCCGTCTCTCTCCCAAAGGACGGGCGAGGAGCGCTTTCTCCTGTTCCGCGTAGGCGACTGCATCTCGATGCACAACATTCACGCGGCGCTCTACGACAGCCTGCGTCTGTGCAAGGATTTCTGAGCATGTCCGCCGGGTACGCCATAACAGTGCTGTTCTGGCTCATGGCCGCGGCCCTTGCTGCGGGAATCGCGCGGCGCGCGAAACTGTGGCGGAAGGGGCGGGCGGCCCCTCTGGCGTGGAGCGGTCTCGCCGCGGTGCCGAAGCGCTATTTCGTCGACCTCCATCACATCGTCGTGCGCGAGCCGGCGATCGCACGGGCCCATATTGCGGCGGCTGGCGGTTCGGTCGCAGCGATCGTGCTCGTCGGCATCAATTACGGGCTGATGCTCTATTGGCCGCAAATGGACCGGGCCATCGCCGTCGCCACGTTCGTGATGCTGGCGGGGGCCTTGTACATGTGGTGGCGCCGGCGGGCGCCCCCCGCTCGTCTCTCGCACGGAGCCTGGGACCGGCTGCCGGGCATGCTGGCGCTTTTTGCGGCCGGTCTCGGGCTCTTGACGGCATTTCCTGCCGACAGACTTCCGGCTGTGATCGCCGCAGCGGGGCTCTTGATGTTGACGGCGGGCGCCGCGGAGCTCGCTCTCGGCATCGGGACCGGCGGTCCCATGAAGCACGCGGTCGCTGGACTTCTTCATCTGGCCTTTCACCCGCGGCCCGAGCGCTTCCGGGGTGTGCGCTCGACCGGCTTGAGGCCGCTCGATCTCGAGGCGCGGGACTATGGCGTGGCCAAGCCGGCCGACTTCCGGTGGAACGAGCTCATCGGCTTCGATTCCTGTGTGCAGTGCGGCAAGTGTGAGGCCATGTGCCCCGCGTTTGACGCCGGTCAGCCGCTCAATCCGAAGAAGGTCATCCAGGATCTGGTTGCCGGTCTCGCGGGCACGAGCGACGCGGCTTATACCGGCAGTCCCTATCCCGGCCGGCCCGTCGGACGGCATGGGGGCTCGCCGGAGCGCGCCATCGTTCCGGGGCTCATCGACAGCGAGACCTTGTGGTCGTGCACCACGTGTCGCGCCTGCGTCGAGGAATGCCCGATGACCATCGAGCATGTCGACGCCATCGTCGGCATGCGCCGCAGCCTCAATCTCGAATTGGGCGAGGCGCCGGGCAAGGCATCCGAGATCCTGGCCAATCTGCGCGAGACCGAGACGCAGGGCGGCTACCCGCGTGCCGCGCGCTACAACTGGGCGCTCGATCTCGATGTGCCGGTGGCAGCGCCCGGCCGTCCGGTCGACATTCTTCTTTTTGCAGGCGAAGGCGCCTTCGACATGCGCTACCAGCGCACACTGAGGGCCCTCGTCAAAGTGCTCCAAGCTGCGGAGGCCGATTTTGCTGTATTCGGTGAGGCGGAGCGCGATACCGGCGACACGGCCCGCCGCCTCGGCGACGAGGCGACATTCCAGATGCTTGCCAAGCGGAACATCGAGGTGCTTCGGACGCTTCCCTTCCAGCGGATCGTCACGCCCGATCCGCATGTCCTGAACAGCCTCAGGAACGAGTATCCTGCGCTCGGCGGGCAGTATAGAGTTCTCCATCACACGGCGCTCCTCGCCTCGCTCGTGGCAGAGGGAAAGTTGAAGCCCAGGGCGGGTACGCGCCGCAGGGTCACCTATCACGATCCCTGCTACCTCGGCCGTTACAACGGCGAGCTCGATGCCCCGCGTGCGCTGCTCTCGGGCCTCGACGTCGAGCTCAAGGAGATGACCCGCTCAGGCGCGCGGGCCCGCTGCTGCGGCGGGGGTGGCGGCGCACCGCTCGCCGACGTTCCCGGCAAGGCGCGCATTCCCGACATGCGCATGGCTGACGCGCGGGAGACCGGGGCCGAGATCGTGGCGGTAGCCTGTCCGCAGTGCACGGCGATGCTCGAGGGCGTGACCGGCGACAAGCCCGAGGTGCTCGACATTGCCGAGCTCGTGGCCGCGGCACTGGAGGAGACCCCATGAGTAGTCCGCGCAGATACTCGCCGCGACGGCAGGCAACATCCGGTCCCTCGGGTGTACTCCGCATTGTGCTCAAAAAGCGAGGTGCCAGGCGGACGCCGTCGGAAACGAAGCCCGTTCGACTTCAAGCCGATCCCAAAGGCTGGCTGATGGCGGTCGTTCACACGGACCGTGGCCTGCTCGACGAGCACGCGCGCGAGGCCATCGCAGCCGCTGCCATCCTGGCCTCTTCCGGCGAAGGGGTTCTGGTCGCCGTTCTCGGTGAGCTTGTAGAGGACCTGGCTCCGCTCGGAGCCGATCTGGTGGCCGTCTTTCCCGCTCTCGAGGCGAGCCGGTTCCAGCCGGAGCAGGCGCTGGCTGCGGTCCGTGCGCTCGTCAAGACCTATACTCCACGCCGGGTGGTGTTGCCTGAACGGGCCGCGGAGGGGGATCTCGGCCGTCGTCTCGTCATCGCGGAAGCGGCAGAGGGCGAGCCCTCATTCGGGTGCGATGAGGCGCGTTATCTCCTCCTCGGAGCAGGCGCGGCCGATCCACGGCTTCCATTCTCGGGCAGGGGCGAGGTGTCGAGTGCTGCTGCGCTGCCTTTCGTCCCGGAGGTCAGCGAAGTGTGCCGCGACCTGGGGCGCGAGCCTCTTGACCCCGCCACGCTCGCGCTCGAGGAGGCGGACTTCATCGTCTCGGCAGGGGGCGGTGTCGCCGATGTCTCGACGGTGGAGGCCCTGGCGCGGACGCTCGGCGCGGCCGTTGGTGCGAGCCGCGTCGCTGTCGACGAGGGCAAACTGCCGCGCGAGCGCCAGATCGGCGCCACCGGCAAGACGGTCACCGCCAGCGCCTATGTGGCGGTCGGCATCTCGGGCGCGGTGCAGCATCTAGAGGGCATCAAGGAGTGCCGCCACGTCATCGCCATCAACCGCGACGCGGGAGCGCCGATCGTGAAGCGGGCCGATCTCTCCATCATCGGCGATGCGGAGGAGGTCATGCGGGCGCTCCTGAGACGCGTCGCCGACGCCAAGGCGCAACGCGAGACGCCGGAGCAGGGATGAGCCCAGAATCGATATCGGCGGCCGTCCTCGTCTCAGCCGGCCGTCATCCGGTGAGCGGACTGCCGCGCGCGCCGGGGGCCGATGTGGCAGCTCTGGCCCTCGGCCTCAGGCTGGCGCAAGACCAGTTGCGGGTCATCCATGCGGGCGATCCCGACGAGCCCGCGCTCCGCGACTATCTCGCGCTCGGCGCAACGCGCATCGAGGTGCTGCCCGTGCGCGATGGATCAGAGCGCGCGAGGGTGCTGGCATGCTGCCTTGAAAGCGTAGACATCATTCTCACCGGACGGCGCGCAGAGGGCCCGGGGAGCGACGGGCTTCTGCCGTACGCTCTGGCACACGAGCTGTGCCTTCCGATGGCGGGAGACATTCTCGACGCTGAGGTCGAGCACGATCGGCTCGTCGTTCGCCAGCTTCTGCCGCGCGGCGGCCGCCGGCGCCTCGCGCTGCCGATAAGGAGCGTGCTTGCCGTGCATCCGATGGCTCCCAAGGGGCTCGGCTATGCGTACGCGCGGCGCATTGCGGGCAAGATCGAGACGATCGTGCCGGCGGCAGGCCCTGGCATCGAGGCGCGTCCGGCTGGACCGGCGCCTCTCCTCGGCCGGGCCGGCAGGCTCTCAGCTCCGGACACAAGGTCTGCTCACGAGCGCATGATGGCGGCCGTTGCTCCACGGCTCGAAGGTGGCGCTGTTGTCAGCAACGGCTCGCCTCTCGACAAGGCTCAGGTGATCCTCACCTACCTCAGGGACAACCGTCTCGTCGACTTCTGATCGGGCCGTGAGCGATTTATACAGCCGGTGCATGCTGCGCGGGGCTGGCTCCGAGATAAGAGTCGAAGCACGCGCAGATGGCGCGCACGAACGGACGGCCCTCCGCTGTGACGCGGAACCCATCCCCGGTTCGGGCGAGAAAGCCATCGCGATCGGCTTGAAGCAGCGCCTCGGCCTCGGAAAAAAGCGGCTCGGCCGCCTGACCGAACGTCTTGGTGAGGGTCGCGCGGGAGAACTCGAAATCGCACATCAGGCGCTCGATGACAAAACCTCTGATGCGATCCTCGTCCCTAAGCTCGATGCCGCGCACGGTTGCAAGCCCGGTCTCGTGGATGAGGGCGGCATAATCGGCCGGCGCCGTGGCGTTCTGCACGTAGCCCTGCGGAAGCTTGCCGATGGCCGAGGCCCCGAGGCCGATCAGCGCATCCGCCGTGTCGGTCGTGTAGCCTTGGAAGTTTCGGTGCACGCCGCCACCGGCCAGGGGATCGCTCTTGCGCGCGAAATGGTCGAGCCCGACCTGCACGTAGCCCGCAGCCTCGAGGCGGCGCGCGACGCGGCGGAATTGGCCGAAGCGCTCGACGGCGCCGGGCAATGCGCTGGCATCTATGAGCTTCTGCGGCCGGATGCGGGCCGGCAGGTGCGCGTAGCCGAAGAGTGCGATCCGCTCGGGTTCGAGCGTCAGCACCTTCTCGATGGTGCGCGCGGCGCTCTCGCGCGTCTGATGGGGGAGGCCGTAGACGAGATCGATGTTCAATCCGCTGACGCCGTGTGCGCGGAACAGGTCTGCGGCCGCTTTCGTCTGCTCGTAGCTCTGCTCACGGTTGATCGCGGCCTGCACCTTCGGATCGAAGTCCTGCACACCGATCGAGACACGATTGACGCCGGCTGCGGCGAAGGCACTGACCTGCTCCGGTGTCAGCGTTCTCGGGTCGATCTCGACGGCAAACTCGGCCTTGGCGTCGAAGTTGAATGCGGCCCTGAGCTTTGCCGCAAGCCGCCCGATGTCGGACGGCGACAGGATGTTCGGTGAGCCGCCGCCCCAATGGATATGGGTCGAGCGGTGGTCGCGGGGAATGAGCGCCGCGACATTGCCGATCTCGGCTTCCAGCGTCTCGAGATACCTTTGCACCGGCTCGTACTTGCTCGTGCCCTTGGTATTGCAGCCGCAGTACCAGCAGAGCGACCGGCAATAGGGAATATGCACATAGAGTGAGAGGGTCGAATGGGCCGCGAGCCGCGTCAGCCAGTCGAGGTACTGGAGCGTGCCGACCTTACGCGAGAAATGCGGCGCGGTGGGGTAGCTCGTGTACCTCGGCACGGGAGCCGAAAAGCGCGCGACGGTCTCCGGGGTCATGCAAAGCCTTTCGCCAGTTGCGACTGGGCTGGTCACTCAACCCGGATAGGGGCTGAGTGCGGCGAATTTGTTGACAGAGATCAAGCGCGCGGGCATCGCGACTTTCTCGCGCAGGGGGCGGGGGTGCGATCAGGCTGGTGCGCGTGTCGGCAGCAAAAATCCCAATTTCGCGAAATCGTTATCCGGATCATCGCAATCGTGAGCGGCGACTTGATTTCAATCAAATTTGCTGTGGCCGCTTCGCCCCATCTGATTTCGCGCAGCAAGTGCAGGGGACGGAGCAGCCTCGCCAGGTCCGCTGCCGCGCGCGAGCGAGCGCTAGGGATGAACGCCAAAGGAGCACATTTATGAACGAGTTCGTGAGGAAGTTCGAGACGCAGCAGATGCCCTGGAGCAAGGAGGAATTCGAGGCGCAAATGCGTGCCGTCGGACCGGCCCAGTACCATGATCTGCACCCCTTCCATAAGATGTTGCACGGGGGCAAGCTGACCAAGGGTCAGGTGGCGGCTTGGGCCTTGAACCGCTACTGCTATCAGGAGGCCATCCCCCGCAAGGATGCGGCTTTCATGGGCCGGGTGCACGACCGCGAGTTGCGCCGCGAATGGATTCACCGCGTTCAGGACCACGACGGCGTGCTGCCCGAGGAGACCGGGGGCATCGAGCGCTGGCTGAAGCTCACCGACTGCCTGGGGCTCGATCGCGAATATGTGACGAGCATGAGGGGAGCACTGCCAGCGACACGCTATGCGGTCGAGGCTTATGTGCGCTTCGTCGTCGAGCAGCCGCTCCTGCCGGCCGCGGCCTCGTCCTTGACGGAACTCTTCGCGCCCTCGATCCACCGCGAGCGTATCGCCGGCATGCTGGCGAACTACAATTTCGTCAACGACGACGTGATGGCCTACTTCAAGCGCCGGCTTTCGCAGGCGCCGCGCGACGCCAATTTCACGATCGAGTTCATCAAGGAGCATGCCCGGACGCGCGAGATGCAGGAGGCGTGCGTCAACGCCATTCGCTTCAAGTGTGACGTGCTGTGGGCGCAGCTCGACGCACTCTATCTGGCCTATGTGGTCGGCATGATTCCGCCCGGCGCGTACCGGCCGGAAGGCATGTAGGGCGCAAAAAAGTAGCTCGCCGCGCCAGGGATCTTGACGCTGAGGACGCGGCGAGCTTTGCATTTCGGGATTTGATCACCTCGCGGAGCCATAGGAATGTCCCCACTCGACGAGCCCGTTGACCATCTGGAGAGCGTTGAGGCCGAGGAAGCCTGTGAGCGCCCGCGGGCGCCGATGGGGCTCCTGGCCGAGCTCACGTATCGCTGTCCGTTGCAGTGCCCCTATTGCTCCAATCCGCTCGAGATGCCGAAAGGGGCCAGCGAGCTCACCACAGCCGAGTGGCAGGACTTGATGCGCCAGGCGGCACGGCTCGGCGTGCTGCAGGTCCACCTTTCCGGCGGCGAGCCGTGCCTGAGGGCCGATCTCGAGGACATTCTCGCGACCGCGGCGGAGGTGGGGCTCTATACGAATCTCATCACGTCGGGCGTGACACTCACCCGGGACCGCCTGGAAGGCATGGCGAAGCTCGGCCTCGACCACGTGCAGCTGTCGATCCAGGATACCGATCCCGCCAACGCAGATCGCATCTCGGGCTATCGCGGAGGGACCGGGAAGAAGCGCGAGGTTGCACGCTGGGTGCGTGAGCTCGATCTGCCGCTCACCATCAACGCCGTGGTCCACCGCCACAACATCGAGAATCTTCCGGCCATGATCGACTATGCGGTCGAGGTCGGCGCCGGGCGCATCGAGGTGGCCCATACACAATACTATGCCTGGGCACTCAAGAACCGGGCGGCGCTCATCCCGACACGCGAGCAATTCTATCGCTCGCTCGAGATCGTCGAGAAGGCGAAGGAGCGGCTCAAGGGCATTCTGGTGTTCGATGTCGTCTCGCACGATCACTATGCCGTGCGCCCGAAACCCTGCATGGGCGGATGGGGCCGCAGCCTCATCGACGTGACGCCGACGGGAAAAGTTCTGCCCTGTCATGCGTGCGAGACCATCCCTGGAATCGAGGTCGACAGCATTCGCGACAAGAGCCTCGCCGAGATCTGGATCAAGGGCTCGGCGTTCCAGAAATTCCGCGGCACGTCGTGGATGAAGGAGCCCTGCCGCTCGTGCGACCGGCGCGAGATCGACTGGGGCGGCTGCCGGTGCCAGGCGCTTGCCTACACGGGCGACGCCGCCAACGCAGACCCGGCCTGCTCGCTTTCGGCCTGGCACAAGGAGTTCGGGGCCATTGCCGAGCAGGAGGCGGCTCGGCCCTCGCCGCCGTTCATCTACAGAAGGATTGGCGGCATCGTCGAGCCGTGACCGGTCGGGTCAGGAATAGCCCCGCAATTTCAGATCGTTAACGTTCAGCTTCGGACCCTTCGCTGGCCCGGGCTATGGCCTTCGCGAGCCCTTGAACCCGGGGTTCCAGATGGCCACCTCTTTTCAATCGGCTCCAGGCTATGATGGCCCTGAGACCTCCGGGACAGACGGGGGTGTCGGGGCCGCATGCCCATTCTCCGCTCCCGGCGGGCGGAGTGCGATTGCGCCCCAAAAAGGACCGACGTTTGGAGAGCTGGGATGGGAAGGCCGTCTCTCAGGGGCGCGCTCGTAGGGCTTGGACTGGCGCTGCTCGCTGCCTTTGCAGCGAGAGACGTTATCCGCGAGAAGCTCGGACACTTGTCCGGGGGGCCGGCAGCCAGCGCTCCTCCTGCGGCTCAGCCGTTCGTACCGAAAGTGCGAGTCGAACGGGCGCGCCTCGATGCATTCGAGGATCGCGTCGAGGCGCTCGGCACGTTGCGGGCCAACGAGAGCGTCGCCCTCGCGGCTCCCGTGACCGACATCGTTTCTGCGATCCATTTCGAGGACGGGCAACGTGTCGAGAAGGGGCAGATCCTCGTCGAGATGGTGACGGCCGAGGAGAAGGCGTTGAAGACCGAGGCGATAGCGGCCGTCGAAGAGGCCAGAAGCCAGTTTCTGCGGGCCAAGGATCTCGCGGCGCGCAAGTTCACCTCCGAAAGCCTGCTCGACCAGCGCCGGCGAGAGTTCGAGACGGCGGAAGCACGCTTGAAGGCCATCGAGGCCAGATTGGCGGACCGCGTGGTGGTCGCGCCGTTTGCCGGCACGATTGGGCTCAGGACCATCAGCCTCGGCGCGCTGGTCGAGCCCGACAGGCCGATCGCGCGCCTCGAGGACGACAGCGTGATGAAGCTCGACTTCTCGGTTCCATCGACGTTCCTCGCCGCGTTGAAGCCGGGGCTCCCGATCGTTGCCCGAGCACGCGGCTATGACGGCGAGACGTTCACCGGCAGTCTCACGAGCGTGGACAACGCTGTCGACGAGGTCACGCGCACCATTCGCGTGCGAGCACTCATTCCCAATCCGGACCGGCGTTTGAAGCCCGGCCTCCTGATGACGGTCGATCTCCTCAAGACCCCGCGCACGGCGGTGGTGGTCCCTGAGGAGGCCCTCGTGCCGGCCGGTGGCAACGTTTACGTGTTCGTCGTCGACGAGGCGTCGCGCAAGGTTGAGCGCCGGCCAGTGGTGATGGGGGCCCGGCGGGCTGGCGAGGTCGAGGTTGCCCAAGGCCTCGAGGACGGCGAGTTGGTGGTCACGGAGGGCGGCCTCAAGCTCGCGCCGGGGATGACGGTCGTTGTCGACGACGGGCCGCCGGCCGCCGCTCCGGCTCTCTCGGACGAGGCGAAAGGCACGGGGGGCCGATCGTGAGACTTTCCGACATCTCCGTCACGCGCCCAGTGTTCGCGGCGGTGTTGTCGCTGTTGCTCGTCGCCTTCGGTCTCGTTGCCTATGAGCGCCTGCCGCTCCGGCAGTATCCTGATATCGATCCGCCTGTGGTCTCGATCGAGACCCAGTACAGAGGCGCCTCGGCGACGGTGGTCGAAAGTCGCGTGACCGAGCTCATCGAGGAGCGGATTGCCGGCCTCGAGGGCATGCGTTTCGTCGAATCGGTGAGCGAGAACGGGCGCTCCAAGATTTCGATCGAGTTCCAGGTCGGGCGCAACCCCGACGCGGCCGCCAACGACGTGCGCGACCGCGTTTCGACCATCCTCGACGAGCTGCCGGTCGAGGCCGACCCGCCGGAGATCCAGAAGGTCGACAGCAACGAGGATGTGATCCTCTGGCTCAATCTCACCAGCGACCGGTTGAGCGTGCCCGAGCTCACCGATTATGCGGAGCGCTATCTCGCCGACCGGCTTTCGGTGATCGACGGTGTGGCTCGGGTCAGGATCGGCGGCGGGCAGACGTTCGCCATGAGAATCTGGCTGGACCGGCGCGCGCTCGCGGCCCGGCAGCTCACGGTCGGCGACGTGGAGCGCGCTCTCCGGTCCGAGAACGTCGAGCTGCCCGCAGGCAGCCTGGAATCCAAGACGCGCCAGCTCACAGTCCGCTTGGACCGCAATTTCCGGACGGCTCAGGATTTCGCCAGGCTCGTGGTGAAGCGGACGGACGACTATCTCGTGCGTCTCGGCGACGTCGCTACCGTCGTCAAGGGCTCGGTCGAGGACCGGACGTCCTTCCGCGGCAACGGCCAATCGATGATCGGTCTCGGCATCATCAAGCAGGCGACCGCGAACACCATTGCGGTCGCGCGCGCGGCCAAGGTGGTGGCGAATAGGATCAACCGGGAGCTGCCCGCCGGCCTCGCCATCAAGGAAAGCTACGATACCTCGGTGTTCGTCGAAGCCGCGATCAGCGAGGTCTACAACACACTCTTCATTGCCTGTGGGCTCGTGGTGCTCGTCATCCTCGTCTTTCTGGGCAGCTTGCGGGCCATGATCGTGCCGGCCGTGACTGTGCCCGTGTCGATCATCGCCACCTTCATCGTGCTGTTCGCGCTCGGTTTCACGGTCAATCTCCTCACTCTCCTGGCGTTGGTGCTGGCGATCGGCCTTGTCGTGGACGACAGCATCGTCGTGATCGAGAACATCTACCGGCGCATCGAGAGGTATGGCGAGACACCGCTCGTCGCGGCCTTCCGTGGTACACGGCAAGTGGGGTTTGCGGTCATTGCGACCACGCTCGTGCTGATTGCGGTGTTTGCGCCGATCGCCTTTCTTCAAGGGGATATCGGCCGCCTGTTCGGCGAGTTTGCGCTCACCATGTCGGCGGCCGTGGCCTTCTCGGCGCTTGTTGCCCTGAGCCTTTCTCCGATGATGGCGTCGAAGCTGTTGACCGAGAGGCAGGAGCGGGGCGCCATCAACAGAATGACGGATGCAGTCTTCACCCGCCTATCGCACGGCTATGGACGCGCCCTGAAAGCGGCCCTGGCGCGGCCCTCGCTGCCGATGCTGGCGCTCGCACTCGTGCTCGGCGCCTCGAATTGGATTTTTGGGCGTACCTCCGCCGAGTATGCTCCGCGCGAGGACAGCGGCGCCTTCTTTGTCATCGTGCAGGGGCCGGAGGGCGCCACCTACTCCTACATGACCAAGTACATGGACGAGATCGAGCGCCGCCTCATGCCCCTTGTCGAGAAGGGCGAGGCCACCCGGCTCCTGGTGCGGGCTCCGCGCACGTTCGGTTCCCAGATCCAGTCCTTCAACAGTGGCATCGTGATCGTCGTGCTCGACACCTGGGCCAAGCGCCGGCCGGTTTGGAAGATCATGGAGGAAACAGGCGCAAAGCTCGCGGACCTGCCGGGAGTGCTCGCCTTCCCCGTGATCCGCCAGTCGTTCGGCCGCTCGATCCAGAAACCGGTGCAGCTCGTGCTGGGCGGAGGCACGTACGAGGAGCTGGCGCGCTGGCGCGACGTCCTCAACAAGAAGATCGCCGAGCGCAATCCCGGTCTCGAAGGCATGGACTGGGACTACAAGGAGACGAAGCCGCAGATCGATGTCAAGATCGACTACGATCGCGCGGCCGCGCTCGGCGTCACGGTGACCGACATCGGGCGCACGCTCGAGACCATGCTCGGCTCGCGCCGGGTTACCACCTACATCGACGACGGCGAGGAGTACGACGTGATCCTCGAGGGCGAGCGCAGGGAGCAACGGACGCCGACCGATCTCGAGAACCTCTACGTTCGGTCGGCGACATCCGGACAGCTCGTTCCGCTCTCGAACGTGGTGCGGCTCGCCGAGCGGGGCGACTCGGCGGCGCTCAACCGCTACAACCGCGTGCGCGCCATCACGCTGGAAGCGAACCTCAAGCCGGGCTTTGCGCTGGGCGACGCTCTCGCCTACCTCGAGCATCTCGTGCGCGAGAACCTGCCGGAGACGGCGATCATCGACTACAAGGGCCAGTCGCGTGACTTCAAGCAGTCGGGCAGCTCGATCGGCTTCGTGTTCGTGCTCGGCATCGTCGTCGTGTTTCTGGTGCTCGCGGCCCAGTTCGAGAGCTGGGTGCATCCGTTCGTGATCATGCTGACCGTGCCACTCGCCGTTGCCGGCGGCCTTCTGGGCCTCTTCGTTACAGGCGGAACACTCAATATCTACTCGGAGATCGGTCTCGTGATGCTCGTGGGGCTCGCGACCAAGAACGGCATCCTGATCGTGGAGTTCGCCAACCAGTTGCGCGACGAAGGGAGGGCGTTCGACGAGGCTATCTACGAGGCCTCACTCATACGGTTCCGTCCGATCCTCATGACCAGCATAACGACGGCGATGGGCGCCGTGCCGCTCATGCTGGCATTCGGGGCTGGGGCCGAGACGCGCAGCGTTATCGGCGTGGTGGTGTTCGCGGGCGTGATCGTGGCGACGCTCTTGACCCTCTTCGTCGTGCCCGCCGCCTACAGTCTGCTCGCCCGGCGCACGGGCTCTCCGGGCGCGGTCGCGCGCCGGCTCGAGGCGGAGTTGCAGCCGGCCGCCGGCGAATAGAAATCGGGGCGGGGACTACCGAACTGGCATCAGCCAGTCCCAGATGTAGGCCGTGAGCACATACGCTGCCCCCATGTACAGGAAGCCCATGGCGATGCCGGCGGCCTCGGCCGGCGGAAGGTGCATCGCCTCGGGAGCATGATGCGCGCCGAGCGCCAGACTGAGCACGCCGAGCGCGAGGGTGAGAAACACGCGATGCACGATGCGCCGGGACTGGCGCCGGAGTGCGGCCAGGATCTCGCCGTCGCTGTCCAGATCTCTGCTCACGCTACGCAACACCCAAGCATCCACTGGAGACGGCGAAATCTAGAGCGTTTCCCACGTAGGTTGGGTCAAGGCCCGCGTCTTCAGCGGGCCGCGACCCAACGACTTTGGGCCAGCCGTTAGATGTTGGGTCGCGCTACGCTTGACCCAGACCTACGGCCTGGAGACGGCGAAATCTAGCCGAGGGAACTGCGTCAGGGAAACAGGCTATTAAGAATTGATAACTTTGACACGCCGGGCGAGCTCCCGGGCGATTCGTGCGGGATCATCTGGAAATCCGGCCTCGATCCACCACGCCTCGACCTCGGAGACGACGCGGCCGACCGTCGGGCCCGGTGGGACACCGAGCGCCAAGACATCGGCACCGCGGATGGGAAGCTCGGGTGCCGCCCATCGCGCCGGCAGCTCGGCCCGTTTGCGGCGCAGGGCGTCTTTTGCGCCGTTTCCGGACCGGGCCCAGGCGATGAGCGCGCCATCGGTGAAGGCCTCGGTCCCGTGCCGGTAAAGGAAGGCTTTGGCCTCGGCCTCGGACGAAGCGGGATCGAAGGCGCGGTCGGAGAGCCCCATGCGCGCGAGTCGCTCGTACTCGCCGTTCGAAAGCCGCAAGCGCTCGCGCAGGTCGAGCGCCCCGCCGGGGCCTGCCACGGCGAGCGCGGCGAGGCGACGGATGGGGTCGGGAGCGTGGCCGAGCGTGGTCTCGATCTGGGCGAGGCGGCGCAGTGCAGCCAGTCCGTCCGCCTCAGATGGCCGGGATCCCGCACCCTGCGGCAGCACATGCTCCAGAATGCCGGCTGCGTGCATGGCCTCGAGCGACTGGCCGGCGAAGGGCGCCGCAAGAAGACGCAAGAGCTCCTGACGGATGCGCTCTCCGGAAAGCTGATCGAGGCCCGCCCGCAATTCGCGCGAAGCGGCGAGGCCCGCCGCGTCCGGGCGGCCGCCTGCATATTCGGCCGTGAATCGGAAAAAGCGCAGAATGCGCAGGAAGTCCTCACGGATGCGGTCGTGCGGGTCGCCGATGAAGCGCACGCGCCGTTGAGCCACATCCACGTAGCCGCAGAGCGGATCGTGGATGGTGCCGCCGGCATCGCAATAGAGGGCGTTGATGGTGAAGTCCCGCCGGCGCGCGTCCTCCGCCCAGTCGGTCGTGAAGGTGACGCGGGCGTGCCGGCCGAAGGTCTCGATGTCGCGCCTCAGCGTCGTCACCTCGAAAGGCGTGTGGTGTGCGACCACCGTGACGGTGCCGTGCTCGATCCCTGTCGGCACGGCTTTAAGGCCCGCCTCGACGGCGAGGCGCATGACCTCGCCGGGGAGAGCCGTCGTGGCAATGTCGATATCCTTGACGGGCTCGCCGATGAGCGCGTTGCGCACGGCCCCGCCGACAATGCGGGCGCTGCCGCCGTCTGCCTCGAGTGCTGCGAGCACGGCAGCCGTCTCCCTGCGCGTGAGCCAGGGGGCTCCAGCGAGGCTCGGCGGGCCCGGGCAGAGAGGGTCTTTCATGATCTCCGCTTTGCCGTTCGACGCTAATCGATGTGTCCGGGCTCGATACGGTCGTTCTTGAGGACGGGCGGCTCGTAGTGCTGGCCGGGTTTGCCGCCCGACGACGAGCCGAACATGACGAGCGTGACGATGACGAGGAGGGCTCCTGCTGCGAAGAGCCAGAGCAGCGGCGCGTCGTCCAGCACCCGTGCCGCGCCGGCCAGACCACGCTGTCCGCCGTTCTTGTCTGGCCTCATCATCCGCACGTACGCCACATAGACGAGGCTTGGCAGGAGAAACAACAGGATGTTCTCGAGTACGACGCGGGTCATGTCGCGAACAGCCTTTCGTGCATGTTCTTCAGGATGCCGGCGGTGGCTCCCCAAATATAGCGCTCTCCGTAGGGCATCGCATAGTACTGACGCGCGTGTCCGCGATACACGCGGGAATGTTTCTGGTGATTGGCGCCATCCATCAGAAACGGCAGGGGGACCTCGAAGGCCTCTGCAACCTCGCGCTGGTTCAGGGAGAGTGTGAAGCCGGGCTGCACGAGGGCAACGACGGGCGTGATCGCAAAGCCGGTCACGGTGCGGTAGATATCGAGGCAGCCGAGCGGCTCGACCAGCGCGGGCTCAAGACCGATCTCCTCCTCCGCCTCGCGTAGCGCCGCGCCGAGCGCTCCCCGGTCTCTCGGATCGACCTTCCCGCCCGGGAAGGCGATCTGGCCCGCGTGAGCGGCGAGACCGCCCGTGCGCTGGGTGAGCAACAGACTGAGCGGGTCGCGTGCAATCACCGGAACGAGCACGGCCGCCGGAATGGGCTCGTCCGGGGGGCCGAGCTCGGCCTCGGCACCGGGGTTGAGATCGAAATCGCTGGGGCCGGCGGAGTGCACCTTGAGAGCAGAGGCCGGTCCATCGGGCGGGGTCAGCAGACGGCGGACCAGTGCACAAAAGCGCACTGCGTCGAGCGCCTCGAGATCGATGCCGGGAGAATGGGACGTGGACATGGAGCCGTATAGACGCGCGAACTCGCCAATTTGGCAAGAGTCGAGAGGACACTGGGCTGCGTCGCGGGCGCGGCCGCCCTTTTTCGGACTTGGTCTGCGTGCTACCAGTTCCGGGATTCGACATGAGGCGGAGCGCGGGTGAGGGTCGGGGCCGGACTTCTCGTCAGACGTATTGGCCGGACCCTTGTCCCGGCGGCGCTCGCTATTGCCAGCTTTCTCGTCATGCTCGCCGTTGCGGCTTCCCCGGCTGCGGCGGCCCGTGGCGCCAAGGAGTTCGCGCCCACGCTCGCTCCTGCCGAGAGGAAGCTGTTCGAGGACTGGCTTTCGGCTCAGGCAACCCACGACTTCGCGCTTGGCGCCTACTGGCGCGAGGTCGAGGACAAACGTGCGCAGAGGAAGCGCAAGAAGGCTGCCGAGCTGCCGCTCAAGGAAAGCGACTATGTCATGAGCTTTCCTCCCGTCTACCGCGGGCCGGAGCTCACTCCCGATCTAGCCAAGCGCTGGGCCGCCTTCACGGCAGAAATGGAGGCAGCAAAGCCGCCCGAGCAGAAGCCGGGCGTCGAGGATTTCCTGGCGCACGCGAAAGCGCTGTTCGACTTCGTCCCCGAGCGGATCCCGGAGCGCGAGTTCAAGCTGCGCTATGCGCGTGAGGCGGTGGCCTTGGGCCTCACCAAGGACCAGGTGGTGCGGATCTACGCTCTCGAGACGAGCGGGCTCGGCACGGCCGATATGGTGGCGGGCATCCATCCCATCAAGAGGACCGGGACGCCGATCTCGACGGCCATCGGGTACGCCCAGCTTCTCGCCGCCAACTCGGTGGGCGAACTCGCCAGGAGCGGGTCTGCTTTCGCCGAGCGGCTGCGGCGCATGGCCTCGAGCGCCAGCATCGGGTTCGAGCGCGCGGCCGAGCTCCACGCCAAGCTGATCGCGCTCAACAGGATGATTGCGGTCGCGAAAAGCGTGCCGGACAAGTGGGACAGCCACGTCGCCTATGCACGGACCGCCAAAGGCCTCGGCATCCACGCCGTCAATCTCGACGGCGATATCGGACCGTGGCTGCAGGTCATCAAGCTCAGGGGCTTGAAGGAGCTCGCCGACCGCAAAGGATTTGGCCAACTCAGCGGCAATCAGATCGAGCTCATGAACCTCGCCGGCCCGGCTACGGGTCTCGAGATGATGCGCCCTGTCGCGCAAAACGTTCCCACACCCAACTTCTTCGAGCGCCAGGCCTATGCCCGTAACACCATCGTGCGCGGCAAGACGGCTGCCGAGCTGCTCGCCGCCCTCGACCAGCGCATGAACGACAACATCGCAAATGCCGGAGCCATCGAGTTTGCCGAAGTGTTCGATCAAGTCGCGGCCGAGAGCCAGGCGGCACGCTAGAGCGCTTTCCACGTAGGTTGGGTCAAGGCCCGCTTCTTCAGCGGGCCGCGACCCAACGACTTTGTGCTCGCCGTGAGATGTTGGGTCGCGCTACGCTTGACCCAGAACCTACGGCAGTGCGATCCACATCAGGTGGAAAGGGCACTAGCCGGCCGTGGCCAGCAATTTTGCGACGCCGTTGGCAAAGCCCTTCAAGGAGCCGTTCACGGTCAGGACCTTGCCGGACTTCGAGTCCTGGAAACGGACACCCAGGCGTTGATCGCTCTTGAGCTTTGCAATCGTCGCCTCGCTTAGGGGCACGACCGCCCGGCATCCGCTGGCATTGCAGTCAGCGAGTTCCATCTTGAGCGCGGAGCCATCCGGCAAAACGAGCGCAATTCCGAACGGGATCGAGAGGCCGAGTGGAGCATTGACCTCGAGATAGGGCGTGCTCGCGGCGCGAGCGGCCTTGAACAACACGATCTTCCGGCCCTTCGCGTCGGCAAGCCGCTGTATGAGCACGCATCGCTGTTTTCCCTCTGCAGGCGCTGCGCACTTGAGGAGCCAATCGTCGAACGCCGTATCTTGCGTGACGACGTTGCCGGCCGCGGGCGGAGGAGCCGTCGAGCCCGTCTCGATATCCCACCCGGACTTCCGCTGCGGGTCATCGGAGCCGGCTGCGGCTGCTGCCCCGGCTCCCGGCTTGGCGGCGTCCTTGACATTCTTGCTGGCAGGCTTCGCCGCATCCTTCTTTGCGGTCCCGGCCGCCGCCGGCTTCTCCTCGGCCTTGAGCGGCGGGCCAGCAACGATCAGTGCCGAGCCCGCAACGGCCGCGGCCAGGACGACGGCACCGAGCCGGGAAGCAATTCTGTCAAAACGGAGCAAAGGGCACATCATTTCGCGCATCCTCCACAGAGTTCAGTTTAGCCGTAGCAGGCAGGCAGAGATTCGGCTCCGGCCGCTCCATGCTGTCCACATATGATCGGTACCGCAGCTGCGCCCCAATCAACTGAGGGAGCTGGTTCACCAGCCAATGGCGAAGCCAACGGCCCCGGACAGCTGATCGCGCGTGTCGGCGGCAAGGCCTCCCGAAACGATGACGTTCTTCTCCGGGATCCAGCTGAGCTTCACCGCCAGGCTCTCCTCGCCATTGTAGGTTCCTGCGGCCATGCCAAGCGAGAAGGTCTTGCCGGGCACCACGGGAATATTGGCGAGAGCCAGCGCCATCGCGATTGCCGCATCGAGGTCGGAAAGATGCTCCTCGTGGCGGGCCAGCGTCGCGCTGTGTTGATCGAGAAGCGCCGAATTGGCGATGAGCTGGGCCTGAACCCCTGCATCGAGCTTTGCGAACGTCACGGCGCCGTTCTGTATGTTCGACGTGCCGACGGCATTGGCCGCGAGCTTGGCATTGGTCACGGCCCCATCGGCGATCTTGGCCGTCGCGACGGCCCCGTCCTGGATGTTGGCCGTACCGACAGCGTTGGCCGCGAGCTTGGCGTTCGTGACCGCGCCATCGGCCAGCTTGGCCGTCGCGACGGCGCCGTCCTGAATGGCGGCGGTGTCGACGGCGTTGTCGGCGAGCTCGCTCGAGCCGACGGCATCGGCGGCGATGTTGCCGGCGGTGATGGTGTCGG
>Ga0233425_10000660_pt1 | contig 86548 bp, 86 predicted proteins | sample Watercolumn_Towu_2_FD_181712 | JGI IMG/M metagenome (GOLD analysis project Ga0233425, IMG submission 181712) | Freshwater microbial communities from Lake Towuti, South Sulawesi, Indonesia - Watercolumn_Towuti2014_140_MG | ecosystem: Environmental > Aquatic > Freshwater > Lake | place... | reverse complement strand
GTCCCGTGCCGAGAAAATCCTCGGCATCCCGCTCGGCGCCGATGTGGCGGCCCGGCTGCTCAAGGGACTCGATCTGCCCTTTGTGCAAGAGGGCGATGTGCTCACGGTGACACCGCCTCCCCACCGCTTCGACATCGCCATCGAGGAAGATCTGGTCGAGGAACTGGCGCGGCTGCATGGCTACGACAACGTACCGGCCCGCCGGCCGCAGGGTTCGCTTGCCATCCTGCCGCAGGATGAGCAGACGCGCAGCGTCTGGCGGCTGCGCCGGCTGTTGGCGGGGCGGGATTACCAGGAGGTGGTGAACTACAGCTTCGTCGATGCCGCCTGGGAAGAGGATTTCTGCGCCAACCGCCAACCGGTCGTACTGGCCAACCCGATTGCCAGCCAGATGGGCGTGATGCGTTCTAGCCTTATTGGCGGCCTTGTCGAAAACCTCGTCGCCAACCTTAATCGTCGTGTGGAGCGAGTGCGCGTTTTTGAAACGGGCCGCTGTTTCCTGCGTGACGGGAAGGGCGGCCAGATCGCTGGCTTTCTGCAGCCTAACCGCATTGCTGCGTTGGCGGCAGGTCCAGCCGCACCGGAACAGTGGGGGACGGCTCATCGGCGGGTGGATTTCTTCGATATCAAGGCCGACGTTGAGGCGATCCTGGCCCCGGTAAAAGCCCGCTTCGAGCGTATGGAGCATCCAGCCCTGCATCCGGGGCGTGCCGCATCCGTGATCGTGCAGGGCAACATGATCGGGCTAGTAGGGGAATTGCATCCACAATGGGTGCAAAAATACGAATTGGGTTCTGCGCCGGTAGTGTGCGAGCTCGATTTGGATGCTGTGCTGCAAAAGCCGTTGCCGGAATACAACCAAGTCTCCCGCTTTCCGGCCGTAGTGCGGGACATCGCCTTGGTGGTCGATCAGCAGCAGTCAGCCCAGGCTTTGTTGGAGGGGCTAATGGCCGCGGCTCCGGCCATCGTCAAGGAAGTGATTTTGTTTGATTTATACCATGGCAAAGGAGTCGAGCCTGAGAAAAAAAGTCTTGCATTTCGGATAGTTATGCAAGATACTGAGAAAACGCTTTCGGATGGTGAAGTCGATGCGGCGATGGTCAAATTGATCGATGCTAGCCGCCTTCACTTCGCAGCGAAGCTGCGTTCATAGGGAGTTGAAATGACGTTAACAAAAGCGGAACTCGCCGACCTTTTGTTCGAGAAGGTCGGCCTGAACAAGCGCGAAGCGAAGGACATGGTCGAGGGTTTTTTCGAAGAGATTCGCATGGCGCTCGAGCGAGGCGAAAGCGTAAAGCTGTCCGGTTTCGGCAACTTCCAGTTGCGCGACAAGCCGCAACGTCCCGGGCGCAATCCAAAGACGGGTGAGGAAATACCCATCACCGCGCGTCGAGTAGTGACCTTTCATGCCAGCCAGAAACTGAAGGCCTCGGTCGAAAAGCTGAGCAGCCATGGCAAACAAGGATGACCTTCCACCCATCCCGGCCAAGCGCTACTTCACTATTGGGGAAGTAAGCGAGTTGTGCGGCGTCAAGCCGCATGTCCTGCGCTACTGGGAGCAGGAATTCACCCAGCTGAAGCCGGTCAAGCGGCGGGGGAACCGCCGATACTATCAACACCATGAGGTGCTGCTGGTCAGGCGCATCCGCGAACTGCTCTATCGCGAAGGGTTCACCATCAGCGGAGCTCGCAACCGCCTTGAAGAGGGACCCGTCAAGGAAGCCCCCAATCATGCTGCCGCCGTGGTGGAGCATTTCGTACCCGCCGATTCGCTGCGCGGCGAAATCGCCGGAATCATCGCCTATTTGCGAGCCTGAATCGCGCGACTTCGCGTCGCGTTTTTCCATGCTCTGATATAATTCGCTCCAGTCGGGGCGTAGCGCAGCCTGGTAGCGCACTTGCATGGGGTGCAAGGGGTCGCGAGTTCAAATCCCGCCGCCCCGACCAATATTTCCCTGAGGCAGCCATCGGCGCGCGTACTGGCATGCGCATACTCCTCTCCAATGACGACGGCTACTTCGCGCCGGGCATAGAAGTCCTCGCTCGAACCCTTGCAGATCTAGCGGACATCACAGTCGTTGCGCCCGAGCGCGATCGCAGTGGGGCCAGCAACTCGCTCACCCTGGACAGGCCGTTGCGGCTGCGGCGTGCAGCCAACGGGTTCTATTTCGTTAACGGTACCCCGACCGATTGCGTGCATCTGGCCGTGACGGGAATGCTGGATCATTTGCCGGACATGGTTATTTCCGGAATCAATCTGGGTGCAAACATGGGCGAGGACACCATCTATTCAGGCACCGTCGCCGCCGCGACCGAAGGCTACCTATTGGGCATTCCTTCGGTGGCGGTTTCCTTGAACAGCTACAAGGCGGCGCATTTCGAAACAGCCGCTGCGGTAACGCGTCGTATTGTCGAACATTGTCTGTCACGACCGTTGGATGAGACTGTCCTGTTGAACGTCAATGTGCCAGACGTGCCATTGAATGAGTTGAAGAGCCTGCAAGTTACCCGCCTGGGCAAGCGGCACAAGGCCGAGGGCGTAGTCAGGCAGGTCAGTCCTCGCGGTGAGACCGTTTATTGGATCGGTGCCGCCGGTCCGGCGCAGGATGCCGGGGAGGGAACGGATTTTCATGCCGTCGAACAGGGGCATGCTTCGGTTACTCCTTTGCAGATAGACCTGAGCCGCATGGCGCAGATTGACAAGGTGAGATGCTGGCTCGGCTGATGAAACGGGATTTGTCCGGCATCGGCTTGACCTCTCAGCGCACCCGCGGGCGAATGATTGAGCGTCTACGCGACGGGGGAATTCGTGACGAACGTGTTCTTGCGGCCATGGCCGCTGTTCCGCGCCATTTGTTTGTCGAGGAGGCGCTTGCTTCCCGCGCCTACGAGGACACGGCACTGCCGATTGGATTGAAGCAGACCATCTCCCAGCCGTTCATTGTGGCTCGCATGATTGAGTTGCTGATAGCGGGCCGAGAGTTGGGCAAGACGCTCGAAATTGGTGCGGGCAGCGGCTACCAGGCGGCAGTCCTGGCGCAACTTGCGAAGGACGTATATGCCATTGAGCGTATCGGACCATTGCTCGATAAGGCCCGCGCCAACCTTCGCCACCTGCGTTTGCCCAATGTCCGGCTGAAGCACGCTGACGGTAATGCCGGGCTGGCCGAGGCCGCCCCATTCGATACCATTATTCTTGCGGCGGCCGCAACCCAAGTACCCCAGGCGCTGCTCCATCAATTGACCGTGGGCGGACGCATGGCATTGCCCCTCGGCAGGACGGAACAGTCGCTTTGTCTGATCGAACGCCATGCGCGTGGTTACACTGAGACCCGCCTGGGTACTGTGCGTTTCGTCCCGCTTGTGGCCGGAGTCGAATGACCATGGCAAACGGATTTTCGCGGTATGTCGTGCTGCCCGTAGCGCTGCTTACCGTTATCCTGGGCGGTTGTGCCTCGCGTTCTTCCGCTCCGGTTATCGAACGAGGCGTTTCGCCGGCTAGAACGGCGGCGACGCCAACTGCGGCTTCGGGCAGACCGGCTGAGTTCCACACCGTCAGGAAGGGGGAAACCCTCTATAGCATTGCGATGGAGTACGGCCAGTCCTACCGGGATGTGGCCGCGTGGAATAGCATTGATAACCCGAACGTCATCAGGATAGGCCAACAATTGCGCGTTGTACCGCCAGAAGGGGTCGCATCGGTTAAACCAGTGATTGCTCCCGCGGTGGTGGAGGCTCGTCCGTTGGGCGCGGGCGGTACGACCAGCAGCGAAAGCCATAAGCGGGAGCCCAAGGGGGGGAAGCAGCCGTTTTCGGAACAGGCACTGGCAGCAGTCCAGAAAGCGGAAGATCCACGTGTTCCGCCAACTGCGCCGAAAGGCGAAACCAGGCCGATCGAGGCGGTGTCAGACGGTGAGATGCAGTGGACATGGCCCAGCGGCGGCCGGGTGATTTCCTCTTATGTTGATGGCGGCAACAAGGGCGTCGATATCGAGGGCAAGATCGGTGATCCGGTCGTTGCTGTCGAGGCGGGGAAAGTGACCTATGCAGGAAGTGGCATTCGTGGCTACGGCAATCTGCTTATTGTTCAGCATCAAAACGGGTTGTCGAGCGTCTATGCCCATAACAGCAAGCTGCTGGCCAAGGAGGGACAGCATGTCACGAAGGGACAGAAGATCGCCGAGTTGGGGAACAGCGATACTGACCATCCGAAGCTCCACTTCGAGATCCGTCGTCAGGGTAAACCGCTAGATCCGCTGAAGGTATTGCCGACCAGGTGAATCATGCGTGAGGATGCCTTGCCCGAAGAAGGTGATCTTACCGAGCCGGTCGTGCCGGAGCCGGCGGTCGAGCCGGAGTTCTTCAACGACGCGACGCAGATCTATCTCAATGAAATCGGTGCCAACCCGCTTCTGACGCCGGAGCAGGAGCTGGCATTGGCGCGTCTTTCGCGCAAGGGCGACGATGCAGCTCGGCAGAAGATGATCGAGCACAATCTCCGGCTGGTCGTGAATATTGCGAAACACTACTTAAATCGTGGCATGCCGTTGCTCGATCTGGTCGAGGAGGGCAATCTCGGCCTGATCCATGCATTGGACAAGTTCGATCCAGAGCGCGGATTCCGCTTTTCCACCTATGCGACGTGGTGGATACGCCAAAACATCGAACGGGCCATCATGAACCAGTCGCGAACCATCCGGCTCCCGGTTCACGTGGTGAAGGAACTCAATGCCGTGTTGCGCGCGATGCGGCACCTCGAGGCATCCAGTGCGCGAGAGACCGGCATAGAAGAAATCGCGCAGTTGCTCGACAAGTCGGTTGCCGAGGTTCGCCAAGTGTTGGCGTTGAACGAACACGTTGCTTCACTCGACGCCCCGCTGGATATCGATCCGAGTCTGTCAATCGGGGAATCACTGGCAGACGACAGCGCAGAAACTCCGGAAATCCAGATTCAGACGTCGGAGGTTGAGCATCTTGTCGCCGAGTGGATCGGCATGCTCGGCGACAAGCAACGCCAGGTCATCGAGGCGCGCTACGGATTGAACGGCAAAGAGGTCGCAACGCTGGAGGAGTTGGCAGAGCGCTTGACACTGACGCGCGAAAGGGTTCGCCAGATACAGATTGAAGCGTTGGCCCAATTGCGACGCATACTCAAGCGGCGCGGGGTGTCCAAGGACGTGCTGCTCTGACCTAACGTGCGGCAAGGCGTGCTTCGCGCCGAGCGCGCAGTTCCTGCGAAAGGGAGAAAACCGCCATTGCGTAGAAGCTGGAGCGGTTGTAGCGCGTGATGACGTAGAAGTTCCGGAATCCGATCCAGAATTCAGTCGGGGCGTCCGGCGTGAGGAGGTCGATCAGGACGCAGGGCGCGTCCGGTGCGCCATCCGCCGATACGCCGTATTCGCCCATTTCGGACAAAGTCAGTCTGGGCAACACGGCGCCGTCGAGCAACTCGGCATGGCGTGTTCCTGTGATCTGGGCCGGTTGTGCGATCAGACCGCGGCTTTCCCAGCCGTGGCTGGCAAGGAAGTTGGCAACGCTCCCGATAGCGTCCGGGATGCTTGCGACCAGATCGACGCGGCCGTTGCCGTCAAAATCTACCCCCCACGCCCGAATGCTGCTTGGCAGGAACTGCGGGATGCCCAAAGCTCCGGCATAGGAACCGGTATAGCCGAGGGGGTTGCGGCGAGTATCGCGTGCCAGGAGCAGCAGCGCTTCCAATTCGCGCTTGAACAACTCGGAGCGGGGGGGGTAGTCGAAAGCCAGGGTAGCCAATGTGGCCAGGGCGGGGAAAGTCCCCATATTGCGCCCATAAAGCGTCTCGATACCGATTATGGCGACTATGATCTCTTCGGGTACGCCGTAGCGGCCAGCAGCGGCAGCGAGCGTTGCGCGATGTGCTTCCCAAAAACGCAGGCCGCCTTCAATACGCACGGGTTCGACGAAGCGGCTACGATAGGCATGCCAGGAACGCGCTGAAGGATCTTTCGGCGGGCTGATTGCATTGAGCACCTTTGGTTGCGGCCGCAACTGCCCGAAGAGGCGTCTCAGTTGGCGGCGGTCGAATCCATGCTTGTCGTGCATTTCATCTATGAACGCCTGAACCTCAACGCGCTGAACGAGGTCCGAAGCGCTTGCGCCGGAAGAAAAGGCAAAGATCAGGACGCTGAAACAGAGGCAATACCAGGTTTGATTCATCGAGACGTGGTCACCTTCAAATCGGCAATCAGCTCCAGCAAGTGTCGGTGCGACTCCGTTCCGCTTAGTCTTCCGTAGCGCAGGCCGATGTATAGGGCAGCGATTGCACCGACCGACTGAGCGAGTTCCGGGCGTGCTTGTGCGACCCGGGAAGCATAGTCTGCCGGGCCTTCCCACGCTTTTCGTTCCAAACCGGCGCGTGCCAGCTTGCGACTCAATTTATTCCAGGCACGAATCGCCGGATCCGACCGGATGCGTGTGCGTACCGCCCAGACCGTCAATCCGAGAAGCAGTGTCCCGCACAGCACTGCCATTATGCTTGTCATGGCGCGCCAGTCCGGTTCACGCAGGCCGAGACGCGCCAGGACTTCGCGTTGGCGCTGCGGGTTGTAGCCGAGTACCCATTGGTTCCAGGAGTTCGAAAGCGCCTCCCAGCGGAAACGCAGGGAGCGAAGCCAGGTAAGATCGGCCCGGACCATGAAGGGCAATGGCTCACCTGCGGCCATGGCCGACGCCAGCCCCACTTCGATCCGGCTTGGCGCGATGGCCGCGGTCGGGTCGATGCGAAGCCAGCCGCTGCCCTCCAGCCATACTTCAGCCCAGGCGTGAGCGTCTGATTGACGCACAGTCATGTAGCCATCGATGGGATTCATTTCTCCGCCTTGATATCCGGTAACGACGCGCGCGGGAATGCCGGCGGTCCGCATGGCGAAGACGAAAGATGAAGCGAAATGCTCGCAGAACCCGCGGCGCGAACCGAACAGGAAGTCGTCCACGCTTTGCTCGCCTAGCAATGGCGGCGTCAGGGTGTAATAGAAACTTTCCTTGCGGAAATGGTCGAGCATTCGGGCGATGATCTTTTCATTGCTGACGAGTTCCCTGCGCCATTCGGCGATCAGGGCCCGGGTACGCGGGTTGCCCGCCGGCAGTTGCAGATGCGATTTCAGGTCGGAGGCTGATTCGTCGGTGCCGAGCCTTAAAGCGGGATGCGACCGTACTTCATAGCGCAGCCGACTGCGCACCGGGATTTTGGATAGCAGCAGCTGGTCTGATGTGATCACGGCGTTGGCCGGCACAGAGCCGGGCAATTCCAGTGCAAACAGCCAGGTTTTGTTGTGTGGTTCCAACGTGACGGCATATTGAAACGATTCGCCAGTGGGGGTGAAGGTGATCTCGTCACCTGTCTGATGCGGTCCTGCGCGCCAGGTGCGGCCATCGAACTGCCGCAACACCGGGCCGCGCCAATAGAGCGCACTCCGTGGTGGTTGAGGGTCTTCGAACTGGACGCGGAACGCGATTTCACCAGATAGGCTGAGGTTGCCGATCGATCCAGGAGTCATGGTATCCGACAAGCCTGTCATCCCGCTGTAAGCATCCGTCGGTAACCCCCAAAGCGGCCCTTGGACGCGGGGGAAGAGCAGGAACAGAACCAGCATGAATGGTGTCGCCTGCGCTAACATGAACGCGGACAGACGCAAATGAGCCTTGACCGATCCTTCGGCTCTGCCGAGGCTGGAGAGTGCTGCCGTTATTACTACGATGGCGACGATGGTCAGTCCCGCTAATTCGATGGTTTGTTCATCGAGAAAGTGGGTGAGAAGGAGGAAGTAGCAAAGAAACACGATCGTCAGCGCATCTCGCACAGTTCTCAGTTCGAGCAATTTGAGGGAAAGAAACAGGATTAGCAGCGCGATGCCCGGATCCTTCCCAAAGAACTGGCGATAGGACAAAAATACGCTGACGGAACCGGCGACGACCAGCAAGGTCAGGAGCCAACGCGGTGGCAGGGCGGCATGGCGCCACCAGATCGCCAGGCGCCAGCAAAAAATCAATCCGACGAGAACGGCCAGCCAGGGTGGGGCAAAATTGTAGTCCGGCAGCAGGGTCAGCAAGGCACTGGCAAACATCCAGAGTTCCTGCTGCCTTTGGAGCAGTGGGCTGGCGGACTTAGGGCTGCGTTTCGCCATACAGGGCCAATGCCTCTAGGCAGCTCCGGAAGTGCCTTTCGCCTTGGTCCGGTGGGAATTCCTGTCCACCGAGACGCAGACCAAAAGCATAGCCGGCAGTATGGGCGTCGAGCAGCCAGCGGGTCAGACGTGAGAGCCGTGCTTCTACGGGCAAATCCGAAGGCAGTTCGCACCAGTCGAGCCAGATTTCCGCCGAACTGGCACCCATGAACTGCTTGATTAAGAAGGGTTGCTCACGGGCCACGGCTTTCCAGGCGATATGCCGCGGGGAGTCGGAAGGGGTATAGGGCCTTAAGCCGGAGAAGTCCTCTGTGCCTTTGCCGGCGCGGCTGCCGTTCGTGTCCCCGACGGTCGCAAAGGGCAGCGGAGGGGCATCGATCTCCGGCTTGGGATAGACCAGACATCGCATATCCGGCTCGATGTAACTCCACGCACGTATGAGGCAGAGCGGATACCCGGTTTGAAGCGTGATCCGTCCCGGGCGGAACCAGCCGCGCCTTGCGGCGGTTACCGGCAGGCGCAGTGAGACGGTCGCTGCGGCGGGCACATCCGTTAGGACAATTGTGCCTCCACCCAGATGCGATCGAATTGCGTAGCGATCTTGTTCCCTCCGATTGCGCAAGACGACGCCGAAATGAGCCGTTTCACCTGCGAAAACCGGATCCGTTCGCCCCGGGGAGATCTCCAGTTGCACGAGATTGCGGAACGTATGCAGAAGTGCTACAAGTCCGAGGCCCGTCAGCAGGAATACCAAGGCATAACCGAGACTCAGATTGTAGTTGATGGCCCCAAGCAACATGAGGCCTATCGAGGCTGCGTAGGCCAGACCGGCCCGGCTTGGCAACACAAATATTCGCCGTTGGGTCAAGACGATGGGAGCGGTCTCCGGACCGTAGAGGCGAAACAGCCAGCGCTTGAACGACGCCGCGGCCTGCATCAGCTACGGGATGGGCACGGCACCAAGGAGGGCGGTGGCCATCTCATTCGATGAGTTGACGGTAGACCTGTTGAGCGGGTGCAATCGATGTCCAATGATTGCAGGCAGCACAGCCTGTATATCCTCAGGCAGGACCATTTCACGTCGATCGATCAAGGCCCAGGCACGGGCTGCGCGTAGGAGGGCAAGCGCAGCGCGCGGACTCAATCCGGTTTGGAATTCGGGCGAGTTCCTGGTGTGTCCGACAAGTGCCTGGACATAGGCGATCAAGGCATCGGATACGTGGATCCGATCCACCGCTTGCTGCATTTCAATGACGTCTCCCGGTTCAAGGCAAGGCGCAAGGGAACTGACAAGGTCACGGCGATCGGCTCCCGAGAGCAGTTCCCTTTCGGCCGCCTGGTCCGGATAACCTATTTCGATTCGCATCAGAAAGCGGTCAAGCTGTGACTCCGGCAATGGAAAAGTGCCGATCTGATGATATGGGTTTTGAGTGGCAATGACGAAAAACGGATCGGGGAGGGGGCGTGTTTCGCCCTCGCAAGTGACTTGATGCTCCTCCATCGCTTCAAGCAACGCGCTTTGCGTTTTTGGAGTCGCGCGGTTGATTTCGTCGACCAGAAGGACTTGAGCGAAAACAGGGCCCGGATGGAACTGGAAGCGGCCCGCGTTCCTGTCGTAGATCGATACGCCGATGATATCCGCTGGCAGCATATCGGCAGTGCATTGGATGCGATGAAAATGCAGCCCAAGAAGCTTGGCGAGTACATGAGCGAGGATGGTCTTGCCCATCCCGGGCAGGTCCTCGATGAGCAGGTGGCCGCGCGCCAGCAGGCAAACCAGAGCCAGCCGTATCTGGAGGTGCTTGCCCAGTACGATGCGGCCGGCTTGGCGTATCGTCTCGTCCAGCTGGGAATCGGGCATGACTTGAGGCGAATGATGAAAAAAAGTGATAATTGCGCTACCGAAGTTGCTCCATTCTATTGCAAATCCATGTTGAAAAGGCCCGGCCGGAGGCCGGGCGAGAAATGACAACTGCATTTATTACACACCGCGATTGCTGGTTGCACGACATGGGCGCACACCACCCGGAGTGCCCCGAGCGCTTGTCCGCCATCAACGACCGGCTGATCGCGGCCGGCTTGGACATGTACCTGGCGTTCTATGACGCGCCGCTTGCCACGATCGACCAGATTTCACGCGTGCATCCGCCTGACTACATACGCAGCATTGCCGACAGTGCGCCCGACAGCGGCATTGTTCATTTGGACCCCGATACCGCGATGAGTCCAGGCACCTGGCTTGCGGCCTTGCGCTCGGCCGGAGCGGGGATCCTCGCCGTTGATCTGATGATGAGCGGTGAGGTCGAGAACGCCTTTTGCAGCGTCAGGCCGCCCGGGCATCATGCGGAGCGGACCAGGGCAATGGGTTTTTGTTTCTTCAACAACGTAGCCGTCGCCGCGATACATGCGCTTGAGGCACATGGACTTGAGCGGGTGGCGGTGGTGGATTTCGATGTACATCACGGCAATGGAACCGAGGCCATCTTTGCCGGTGATCCCCGCGTATTGATGGTCAGCACGTTTCAGCATCCCTTCTACCCCTACAGCGGGACCGAGAACCCGGCCGAAAACATGGTGAACGTGCCGGTCCCAGCAGGCACGCGAAGCGACGGTTTTCGCCAGATCGTGGAGGATGTCTGGTTGCCGGCCCTGCGGCGCTTTGCGCCGGAGGCTATATTCATTTCGGCGGGATTCGATGCGCACTATGAAGATGATATGGCTTCGCTCGGGCTTGTGGAGGCGGATTACGGGTGGGTGACGCAACAGCTGAAGGCAATCGCCGCGGAAACCGCACGAGGCCGCATCGTTTCGATGCTGGAGGGGGGGTATGCCCTTTCAGCACTGGGCCGTAGCGTGACTACGCATATCAAGGTCTTGGCCGACTTATAGAACAGACCGGGAACGGATCCCATCTGCGAATGTCCACCAGTTCGCAAGCTATTCATTTCTTTCCAGAAGTGTGGTTGATCAAGTAAAATTCGCTTTTTTTCGTGTGATTCCATGATCAAGGGTTCCCTAGTCGCTATCGTGACGCCCATGCGGGACGACGGAAGCATTGACTATCCGCGGCTCAAAGCACTGGTCGACTTCCATGTCGTGGAAGGGACGGACGGGATCGTCGTTGTCGGCACGACGGGTGAGTCGCCTACGGTTGATGTCGCAGAACACTGTGAATTGATTCGGGCAGCGGTGGAATATGCCGATGGCCGCATTCCAGTGGTTGCCGGAACGGGCGGGAACTCAACTGCGGAGGCGATCGAGCTGACGGCGTATGCCCGGCAGGTTGGTGCCAATGCGTCGCTCAACGTCGTGCCCTACTACAACAAGCCTACCCAGGAAGGACTATTTCGGCATTTCAAGGCGATCGCCGAAGCCGTGGAATTGCCCATGATTCTCTACAACGTGCCTGGCCGAACCGTGGCGGACATGAGCAACGATACGGTCGTGCGCTTGTCCCAGGTACCGGGTATCGTAGGCATCAAGGATGCCACCGGCAGCATGGAGCGCGGCACCGACCTTATCCGGCGAATGCCCGAAGGATTTGCCCTCTACAGCGGTGACGATGCAAGCGCCCTGGCGTTTATCCTGCTTGGTGGACACGGCACGATTTCAGTTACGGCCAATGTTGCGCCGCGACTGATGCACGAAATGTGTGCCGCGGCCTTGGCCGGCGAATTGATCAAGGCACGCACAATCAATGCACGCTTATTTGGTCTGCACCGGCATCTGTTCGTCGAGGCCAATCCGATACCGGTGAAATGGGCCTTGAATCAGATGGGCCTGATCGATGGCGGCATCCGGCTGCCGCTCACCCCGCTTTCGGCGGAACATCACGAACAAGTACGGCAGGCCATGCGCGATGCGGGGGTTGTTGTCTGAATGAATACGGAATTCTCTGAAGGGAGCGGCATGAGCTGGAGTTGGCCGAAGTTATCCGTTCTCCTGTGTGCGACGGCGATCGTTCTGTCCGGCTGTTCGACCACGATGATCGAGTCAAAGAAAATCGACTACAAATCCGCCGGGAAGTTGCCCCCGCTGGAAGTCCCGCCGGATTTGACCTCGCCCAACCGTGACGAACGTTATGCTGTTCCGGACATATCGCCGAGAGGGTCGGCAACTTTTTCAGCGTACAGCGCGGAACGCAGCAACACAAAGGATGCCGCAGCACAGGAAATCCTGCCCCAAATCGACAAGATGCGCGTCGAGCGCTCCGGCAACCAGCGCTGGTTGGTGGTGGCGAGCACCCCTGACAAGATCTGGACCACGCTGAAGGACTTCTGGCAGGAACTGGGGTTCATCGTCAATCTCGAACTGCCCGATGCCGGCATTATGGAAACCGACTGGGCGGAGAATAGAGCCAAGATTCCGCAGGACGTCATTCGGGCCACTCTAGGCAAGTTTCTCGACCAAGTCTATTCGACGCCGGAACGGGACAAGTTCCGCACAAGGCTCGAAAAGGGTGCGGCGGAGGGAACGACGGAAATCTACATCAGCCACCGCGGCATGTATGAGGTCTACGCCACGGAGGGGAAAGACCACACCGTATGGCAGCCCCGGCCGGCCGAGCCGGAACTCGAAGCCGAGATGCTGCGGCGACTCATGGTGCGCCTCGGCACGGAGGAAACCCGCGCCAGAACCCTCATCGCGGGCGGTGCGCAGAAAGAAGAACGGGCAAGGCTGGTGAAGGCTGCCGGCAGCGTCGGCTCCCTGCAGCTGCTGGAAGCGTTCGACCGCTCCTGGCGGCGTGTTGGTCTCGCCTTGGATCGGGTGGGGTTCACGGTGGAAGACAGGGATCGGGCGAATGGCTTGTATTTCGTCCGCTATGTCGATCCAGAATCCGATCCCGGCAAGAAATCCGAGAGCGGCTTTCTGAGCAAGCTCAAGTTCTGGGACAGCGGGAAACCCGCGGCGAACCAGCAATTCCGCATTCTCGTCAAGGGGGATGGCGGCGAAAGCACCGTGCAGATACTGACTCGCGAGGGCGGGGTGGATACGTCCGACACAGCGAAGAAGATTATTGGGTTGCTCTACGAACAGCTGAAATAATGCGTTTTGCCTCCTTGGGCAGCGGCAGCAAGGGAAATGCACTGCTGGTGGAACAGGGCACAACGCGGATTCTGCTTGACTGTGGCTTCGGACCCCGCGAAGCCACGACCCGGCTGGCGCGATTAGGCTGTTCTCCGGAGCGCTTGTCCGGGATTCTGATCACGCATGAGCACAGCGATCATATTGCCGGAGCGTTCGCGCTGGCGAGCCGGTATCGGTTGACCCTGTGGATGAGCCACGGGGCTTTTTCGGCCTCTCGCGCAAAGGAACACGGCGGGTTGTCGGTGAAACTCGTTGACAGCCATGAGTCTTTCAGTGTCGGTGACCTCGAAATACAGCCTTTCCCCGTACCTCACGACGCCCGAGAGCCGATTCAATTTACCTTTTCGGATGGAGATTCTCACCTCGGCGTCTTGACTGATCTGGGATGTGCCACGCCCCATGTTGAAGAAATGCTGAGCGGCTGCAAAGCGCTGGTTCTCGAGTGCAATCACGACAAAAAAATGCTTTTCTCAGGGGACTACCCCCATGCACTCAAGCAGCGGATTGCCGGACGGCTCGGCCACCTGGACAATGAGTCTGCGGCGGCGCTGCTTGGCGCCATCGATGTTAGCCGACTGCAGCACGTCATAGCCGCTCATCTCAGCCAGCAGAACAACACGCCTTCCCTGGCAAGGCAATCCCTTGCGAGCGCGCTGGGTTGCAGCGAGACGTGGATCGGCGTGGCCTGTCAGGACGCCGGTTTCGGCTGGCGCACCATTCTCTAGGCGAAAAAAAGCCGACCCGAGGGTCGGCCTTTTCGAAAGCAGCCGATTTACTTCTTCGGCGCTTCTTTCTTGGCTTCCATGCCGGACATGCCGCCCATGCCGGACATGCCGCCCATGCCGGACATGCCGGACATGCCGCCCATGCCGGACATGCCCTGCTGTCCGGCCATGCCGCCCATGCCCTGCTGTCCGGCCATGCCGCCCATGCCCTGCTGTCCGGCCATGCCGCCCATGCCCTGCTGTCCGGCCATGCCGCCCATGCCCTGCTGTCCGGCCATGCCGCCCATGCCTTCCATGCCCTTCTGGCCTTCCATGCCCTTCTGGCCTTCCATGCCAGCCATGCCAGCCATGCCACCCATGCCGGCAGGCTGGGCCGGGGCAGCGGCGGGAGCGGGCGCCGGGGCGGCGGCAGGCTTGGCTTCTTCTTTCTTGCCGCAAGCGGTCAGAGCTACGGCGACGAGAGCAGCAACGAGGAGAGAGTGTTTCATGTGATTTCCCTTATCGATAAAGAAAATGAACTTGAACGTGCAACTGCCAAAATTTTGGTTTGACCGGACCGAAACCCAGCCAAGTAATTATTTTAGCAAACTCTTTTAAAAAATACACTACTGATTTCCCTTCGTAGCGCGATCGTCGTTCAGAGGCCCAGGTGAGTCGCCGGCGCGCCTGGAATCGATTCCCGCCATAAATCCTCGAATCGTTGCTGCCAGCCCTGCACCATGGCCGGCTGCATTATCAGCAACGTCCCGCGGAAATGGTCGACGTGGGGGCAAATCGCGCCGTTGATTCCGTCTGAAAGAACGAACGAATCAGAAAGCCCGCGCAAGGGTTCCGGCGTCTGGCGGACCGAAAGGCAATGGCCGTAGCGTTTCAGCAACGCCGCCATCCTCGGCATATGGCGGACCACATTATCGAGGTCATGCAGAACGATCCGCATGCTACGATCGCGCCCGCCAGAAAGAAATCCGGAAATCAAATCGGATCTCGCCCGACCGTCGAGTTCCAAACGCTGGAGATCCCTGTCGAAAACGCAGACATGCTTGCTTGCGGCGGCGAGAACGGTATCCACGGCCCGATGGTAGGCAGCGCGCGTATCGAAAGGCTCCTCTATGCTTACCTGCATGATGGCGGACTGTAATGAGATGACGCTATCCTAGGATAAGGCGCTGACCGATGCAATTCCCCGTTTCCTACATACAATTTCGCGTCTCGTTGTTCCAGGACCGCACATGCACGAAGCGACCATAGAATCGTTGGATCATGAAGGCAGGGGCATTGCACGCCTGGAGGGCAAGACCATCTTTGTCGAGGGCGCTCTTCCCGGCGAGAGAGTGCGCTTCTGCAGCTACCGACGCAAGCCGAAATACGAACTGGCGACCGCCAGTCAAATCCTCGTTGCGAGCGCACTTCGAATCGAGCCGCGCTGCCCGCATTTTGGCATTTGCGGCGGCTGCAGCATGCAGCATATCGACACAGCCGGCCAGGCGGCTGTCAAGCAGCGCGTCATGGAAGACGCGCTCTGGCACATTGCACGCGTACGACCAGAGGAGATTTATCCTGCCATCTACGGGCAGGCGTGGAATTACCGAACACGCGCTCGGCTTTCAGTGCGCCTCGTTCCGAAGAAAGGCGGTGTGCTGGTCGGCTTTCACGAAAAGCGCAGCAGCTATATCGCCGATATGAACAGTTGCGCAGTGCTGCCGGAACCCGTCTCGGTATTGCTGCCGGGCTTGCGGCGGCTGATAGGAGGATTGTCCATTGCGGACAGGTTGCCCCAGATCGAGGTGGCTGTCGGTGACGCGATTACCGTGCTGGTGTTGCGGATCCTGCAGCCTTTGACGCCCTCAGACGAGGCTTCGCTGCGCGGTTTTGCGGACACCCATCGCATCCAATTCTGGCTCCAACCGGGTGGCCCAGAGTCCGCCTACCCATTTCACCCTCTCGATGCGCCGCCGCTCACCTATGAACTGCCCGATTTCGCCCTGCACCTCGACTTCCGGCCGAACGAGTTTACGCAGGTCAATCAAGGGGTCAACCGAATGTTGCTGCGTCGGGCGATGCACCTGCTGCAGCCGAAGGCCGGGGAGCGCATCGGCGACCTGTTTTGCGGTCTGGGGAACTTCAGCTTGCCCATTGCGCGCTGCGGCAGTCTTGTCGTCGGCGTCGAAGGCAGCTCCTCCCTGGTGCGCCGGGCCGGGGAAAACGCCGCGCGGAACGGCCTCGCCGCCAAAGCCTCTTTTTCCATAGCAAACCTTTTTGCCGCGACGCCCGACATGCTGACGACATGGGGACAACTGGACAAGTGGCTGGTAGACCCGCCGCGCGAGGGGGCCATCGAACTTGTCAAGGCGATCGGCGCGCGGGGCCCCCACCGTGTCGTATACGTCTCGTGCAATCCAGCCACGCTGGCGCGTGATGCGGCCGTGCTGGTTCACGAGAAGGGGTATGCGCTCCGGGGCGCCGGAATTGCCAATATGTTTCCCCAGACATCCCACGTCGAGTCGATTGCGCTTTTCGAGCGGCAATAAAAAAGGCGGCCCTCGGCCGCCTTTTCGGGACCGCGCGTGTTCTCAATCGCGCTCGCCGGTAAAGGCCAGCAAAAGGTTGAGCAGATGCACGAAGAGGTTGTAGATATCGAGGTAGATCGACAGCGTGGCGACGATATAGTTGTCCTCACCGCCCGTTACGATGCGGCTGACATCGTAAAGAATGTAGGCGGAGAAGATCAGCACGGCGATGGCGGAAATGGTCAGGGACAGTGCCGGGATCTGCAGGACGATGTTGGCCAGCATCGCCACCAGCAGCAGGATGACGCCGACGAAGAGGAACTTGCCCATGAAGCTGAAGTCCTTTTTCGTTACGGTGGCAATGCCCGCCAGCGTGAGGAAGATGATGCTCGTGCCCGCCGCTGCCGTGGCAATCAGGGTGCCGCCATTGCGGAAACCGAGACTGACCTGCAGAATCGGTCCGAGCATGATGCCCATCAGCAAGGTGAAGCCGAGGAGCAGAACGACGCCCATGCCGCTGTTGCGGGTCTTGCCAATGCCCCACATGAAGCCCCAGGCGACGGCCAGGAACAGCAGGAACGATATGACCGGGCTACCGGCCATGAAGGCGAAGTTGAGCTGTACGCCAACCAGCGCGCCGATCGCGGTCGGCACCAGAGAGAGCGCGAGCAGCATGTAGGTATTCCGCAGAACACGATTCTGCTGGAGCGCCAGCTCCTGTGACGCCGGTGCGACGGTTTGCGTGTTGTATTGCATTGCGTTCCTCCGATGAGTAGGACTTACGGGCATAAGACTAGCGAAGCTGGGAAAAAGTTTCAATGGTGGCGGCGCTTGGGCACTGGTGCACCATGATAAGATTTTGCCAGGGAAGGTTGGCAGAGCGGTCTAATGCACCGGTCTTGAAAACCGGCGTGCTCGTAAGGGCACCGTGAGTTCGAATCTCACACCTTCCGCCACCCACCTGTCATCCTTGAGCCATCTCGTCCCGCGTCGCGTCGGCCCAGCAGTTGGGGGTTTCGTAGAGCCTTACCCGTTCCAGGCGTAGACGGTTGCCGTACGTGTCACGATAGACGCTGTCGAGCAAACGAAAAGCAGTCGCAGCCAGGTTTTCCGCGGTCGGTACGACATCGAGCAATACCGTCTTGTGTCCGGGAAGGCTTTCGAGGAAACTCACCAAGGCCGTATCGCCGCGCCAGACAAGGAAGGCATGATCCCAGGCGTCGACCAGATGCTCTTTGGCAAGGGCTTTGACGTGCGAAAAATCCATCACCATGCCGTTCAGGGGCGACCCTGTCTCGCGAATGACGTCGCCCCGCAGGGTGATTTCGATGGCGTAACGATGCCCGTGCAGGTGCCGGCATTGGCTTTGATGGTCGGGAATACGATGGCCGGCGTCGAATTCGAGGCGGCGAGTGATGCGCATGATGCCTCAGGAGACATATCTGGAGGAAAGGCAAATTGTAGCATCCGCCCCCCAGCAGGCCGAGGAGTGCCGTGAGTGCCAACGAAGCTTGACGTGACAGATCATAGCCGCGACAGCGCCGGCCTAACGTATGTCTACCCTGTCCTTTCGCGCCGGGCAGGTGGTCTGTCGATCGGCATCAATCTGAATCCCAATAACGCCTGCAACTGGCGCTGCATCTATTGCCAGGTGCCGAACCTCAAGCGCGGACCGGCACCATCGATCGATCTATTGCAACTTGCACGCGAACTTGAGGAACTGCTGGAGATGCTTCGGCAGGGCCGCTTCCAACCGGGTGGCCTTTCCGCGCCCGCCTTGCGCATTGTTGATGTGGCCTTTTCGGGGAACGGCGAGCCGACCTCGGCGCGCGAGTTTCCCCAGGCGATCGAAACAGTGGCGAGGATTCTCCGAAAGCTTGGCTTGGCGGGCGAGGTCAGCATCCGCCTTATTACCAATGGCAGCCTGATGGGAAGGACCAAGGTCCAGGAAGGCGTGCGACGGTTGGGGGAACTGGGTGGCGAAGTCTGGTTCAAGGTCGACGCCGGCACGCCGGACGGCTATCGCCGCATCAACAACGTGGATATGTCGCCGCGCTCGGTTGTACGAAACCTGCGCCGTTGTGCGGAGCTGTGTGGGACATGGGTGCAGACATGTCTGTTCGCTGTCGACGGCATTCCACCTTCCGAATCGGAGTTGGCGGCGTATGTCGAGGTCCTGAGTCTCGCGGGGATAGAGCGCCTTGCCGGAGTGCAGCTCTACGGCCTGGCGCGGCCTTCGATGCAGCCGGAAGCGCCCCGCCTCAGCCCTCTGCAGCAGGATCGGGTTGAGGCTATCGCAGCGCGCCTGAGAGATCAGGGGCTGACGGTTCAGATCAGCCCCTGAGTGTGCTCAGTGCGCTTTCTTGCCCTTCGCCTTGGCGGCTTTCTTGAGTGACTTGAAGAGCTCGGGATCGTTGGCCTTCAGGTATTCCACCACTTCCCAGTCGTCGCGCCGGATCTTGCTGATGTCGATCTGCTCGACATGCACGAGGCGCAGCAGCTGTTGGACCGGACGCGGCATGTTGCGTCCGCTTTCATAGCGCGAGCCACCGCTCTGGGTGACGCCGACTTTGGACCAGAACTGCTGCTGGTTAAGACCGAGTTTGCGACGGATTTCGCGCGCTTCAATGGGTTCTGTTTTCATGAATAGCCGTCCTAATGAATATCAAGGTTAAATTAATGACCGAGCCATGTACGCTATAACTAAAGTTATAACGTCCCCAGTATAGGAAATATACGATCAACATACAAGCTTGGCATAACACTGATGCTGTCAGGGGTTGTCGCTGCGAGAACGGCGCAATATTGTTTCGCTCGCCTTTCAAATCAAGTAAAATCCACGGATTTTCAACGCACTAGAAGTAACTGATGGCACTCATAGTTCAGAAATATGGCGGCACCTCGGTCGGTACGCCCGAGCGGATCAAGAACGTCGCCCGTCGTGTGGCCAGCTGGCAGGCGCGGGGGCATCAGGTCGTGGTGGTCGTTTCCGCCATGAGCGGGGAGACCAATCGCCTCATCGCTTTGGCGAAGGAAGTGCAGGCCCATCCCGATTCGCGCGAGTTGGATGTCATCGCGTCGACCGGCGAGCAGGTGACGATCGGCCTGCTGTCGATGGCCCTGATGGACATCGGCGTGAAGGCGCGCAGCTACACGGGCGGCCAGGTTCGCGTGCTCACCGACAGCGCCTTCACCAAGGCGCGCATCGTCAGCATCGACGAAGGCAACATCCGGCGCGACCTGGACGAGGGGCGCGTCGTGGTGGTGGCCGGCTTCCAGGGCGTTGACGAGGATGGCAACATCACCACCTTGGGACGCGGTGGGTCGGACACGTCCGCCGTGGCCGTGGCGGCGGCGCTGAAGGCCGACGAGTGCCAGATCTACACCGACGTGGACGGCGTATACACCACCGATCCGCGCATCGTGCCCGAGGCGCGCCGGCTGGAAACCATCACCTTCGAGGAAATGCTGGAAATGGCCAGCCTCGGTTCCAAGGTGCTGCAAATCCGCTCGGTGGAGTTTGCCGGCAAGTACAAGGTCAAGCTGCGTGTGCTCTCGAGTCTGGAGGAACTGGGCAAGGAAGGCCCGGGCACGCTGATCACTTTCGAGGAAGACATCAAGATGGAACAACCGATCATTTCAGGAATCGCCTTCAACCGCGACGAGGCGAAACTCACCGTGCTCGGCGTGCCGGACCGCCCCGGCATCGCCTACCAGATCCTCGGCCCGGTGGCGGAGGCCAACATCGACGTCGATATGATCATCCAGAACGTCGGCCATGATGGCATGACCGATTTCTCGTTCACCGTGCCGCGTGGCGAGTATGGCAAGACCACCGCCATCCTGGAACAGGTCAAGGGTCATATCGGCGCGCGCCAAATCACAGGTGACAGCAAGATCGCAAAGGTGTCGGTGGTGGGCGTCGGCATGCGCTCCCATGTCGGCATCGCCAGCAAGATGTTCCGTACCCTGGCCGAGGAAGGCATCAACATCCAGATGATCTCCACATCGGAGATCAAGATCTCGGTGGTGATCGACGAGAAGTACCTCGAATTGGCCGTGCGCGTGCTGCACAAGGCCTTCGATCTCGATCAGGTGCCGGCCTGACGACGGCGCAGTTCGCGGTTTGACCGGGCTGGGCGAAAACGGTAATATCGCCAGCCCTTCGGAGAGATGGCCGAGTGGTCGAAGGCGCTCCCCTGCTAAGGGAGTATGCGGGCTTAAACCTGCATCGAGGGTTCGAATCCCTCTCTCTCCGCCACAGTTTGCTATAATTCGCTCTTCATTGCGCCCGTAGCTCAGTTGGATAGAGTACTTGGCTACGAACCAAGGGGTCGTGGGTTCAAATCCTGCCGGGCGCGCCATATTCGAGGGCCTGCAATCCTGCAGGCCCTCTTCTTTTCTGCAGGGCCGGCGGAGTTGCGCTAGGATGAGCCCGTGTTGAATGTGGAGGGAATCTCATGGGAACGATCCGGATGCGACGCGTGTTCGTCGGGCTGCTGGCGTTTTTGCTGGCGTCGGTCGCCGGCGCGGCATCGCGGCAGGAGATCGACGCCGAGGTGCGCCAGGCGCTGAAGGAGTTCCGCCAGCACACCAGCGCCGGCCACGAGCTGTCGCAGAAGGCCGCCGGCATGCTGGTGTTTCCCAGCGTGGTCAAGGCCGGTATCGGCGTCGGCGGCGAGTACGGCGAAGGCGCTCTGCTCATCGGCGGCAAGACGGTCGCCTACTACAACATCGCCTCCGCCTCCATCGGCTTCCAGTTGGGCGCCCAGGCGCGCAGCATGATCGTCCTGTTCATGACGGAGAACGCGCTGTCCAAATTCCGCGCCAGCGAAGGCTGGAAAGCCGGCGTCGACGGCAGCGTGGCGCTGGCCACGCTGGGCGCGGGCGGCTCCATCGACACAGAGACGGCGAAGAAACCCATTATCGGCTTCATCTTCTCGAACAAGGGGCTGATGTACAACCTGACCTTCGAAGGCTCGAAGATCACCAAGATCGACAGGTGATCAGGCCGCCAGCGGCGGCTCGTCCATCAGGGCGACCTGCTCACGCAGTTCGAGAATGCGATCCTGCCAGTAGTGCTGGGTATTGAACCAGGGGAAGGCCGCCGGGAAGGCCGGGTCGTCCCAACGCCGCGCCAGCCAGGCCGAGTAGTGAAGCAGGCGCAGCGTGCGCAAGGCTTCGACTAGATACACCTCACGCGCGTTGAACTCGCTGAAATCCTCATAGCCGGCCAGCACGTCGCCGAGCTGGCGCGTCATCTCGGCGCGCTCACCCGACAGCAGCATCCACAGATCCTGCACGGCCGGCCCCATGCGGCAGTCGTCGAAATCCACGAAATGCGGGCCGCGCATGTCCCCGCTATCGGTCCACAGCACATTGCCGGCATGACAGTCGCCGTGCAGGCGGATCGAGGCAACCGGTCCGGCACGGTCGTAGCACCGGCGCACGCCGTCCAGTGCCAGGTTGGCAACGCTCTGCCAGGGCTGTCGCAGGTCGTCCGGCAGGAAGCGATGCTCGAGTAGGTAGTCGCGGGAGGCTTCGCCGAAGCTGGCGATATCCAGCGCGGGACGCGCGCGGAACGGGGTCAGCGCGCCGACGGCATGGATGCGGCCGAGGAAGCGTCCCATCCATTGCAGAGTGTCCGGCTTGTCGAGTTCCGGCGCGCGGCCGCCGCGACGCGGGAACACCGCGAAGCGGAAGCCTGCCGCCGCATGCAGGGACTTCCCGCCGGCGACGAGAAGGGGCGCGACGACGGGAATTTCCCGCTCCTGCAGTTCGCGCGCGAAAGCATGCTCCTCGAGAATGGCCGCGTCGCTCCACCGCCCTGGGCGATAGAACTTGGCCACCACTGCCGGCGCGTCCGCCAGGCCGACCTGGAAGACGCGGTTTTCGTAGCTGTTGAGGGCCAGCAGCGAGCCGTCGCAAACCAAACCGATGCTTTCCAGCGCATTCAGGACGACATCGGGGGTGAGATGGGAATAGGGGTGCGAGGCGGAGTCCATGACGGCATTGTACGTTCTCGCCGACGCGCTATCATGGGCGCCACTACGAAGAAGAATGGCAAGGACGATGGCCGATTACCCGCATCATCTGATTCATCCGCATCGGCTGTTCGACGGCAGCGAGGTCGTCATCCGGCCGATCAGACCCGAGGACGCCGCCATCGAGCAGGCATTCGTGCGCGGGCTGTCCGATGATTCCCGCTACAACCGCTTCATGGGCCAGCTGCGCGAGCTGGCGCCGCGCAAGCTCGAATACCTGACGACGATCGACTACGACGAGCACATGGCGTTGATTGCCACGGTAACGCGGGACGGCGGCGAGATCGAAATCGGCGTCGCCCGCTACGTCGTCACGCCCGGCACCGCAAGCTGCGAGTTCGCCATCGCGGTAGACGACGCCTGGCAGGGTACCGGCGTGGCCGGCATTCTCATGCTGGAACTGATGGCGGCGGCGCGGAGCAGGGGCCTGAAGGCGATGGTCGGTTTCGTGCTCGCCAGCAACCACAAGATGCTGAAGTTCTGCCGCCAGCTCGGTTTCGCATTACATCGCGACGTAGGCGAAGGCGACACCATCAGCGTCGTCAAGAACCTTTAGCCCTCTTTGGAAGAAGCCAGGCGATGCGCCCAGCGCGTCGTCTCCGGCAGGCGGTAGCGCGTCAGGCAGGCCATCACCCAGGCGATGGCGGATTCGAGTCCGATGCGGTGGCCCGGCGAGATGTAAAGGGGCTTGACGCCCGCGCGCGTGCGCAGTACGGCGCCGATCGTTTCCTTGCCGTCCATCAGTGGCACCCAGGCGCCGCGCGCATCGGGCACGTTGCCGTGCGCGCCGGTCAGGCGGGTCTTGGCGACGCCCACGGAAGGAAGATCGAGCAGCAGGCCGAGATGACTGGCGATGCCAAGGCGGCGCGGATGGGCGATGCCCTGTCCGTCGCAGAGCAGCAGGTCGGGGCGGACGCGCAGTTTCTTCATGGCCGCCAGCACCGCCGGAGCCTCGCGGAAGGAAAGCAGCCCCGGCACATAGGGAAAGCGGGTCGGCTGGCGAGCGATGGCCGACTCCTCCAGTTGGAGGGATGGAAAAGTCAGTACCGCCACGGCGGCGCGTGTCGTGGCGCCGCCATCCTCGAAGCCGACATCCACGCCGGCCACGCGACGGATCGCGCGGAAGTCGTCGCGCAGGACGATCTTCTCCGCCAGGCGCGACTGCAGAGTCTTGGCCTCTGCCGGGGTCAAGTCCCACGCATGCCGAAGCGGTCTCGCCACCATCAGGCCTCAACGACGACAAGGGGCACGTACATCTCCTCGGCGCTGACGCCGCCATGGACGCCAAGCTGGCGATAGCGCTTTTCGCCCTCGACCCATTCCATCAATGTCCAGTTCTCGCGCGTCACCAGAACGTAGTCGCCGATACGCGCGGCGAGGCGCGGGTCCGCCACGCCCGGCCCGAACCAGCCTCGCTCGATCAGTTCGCGCCCGGTGAAAACGTCGATGCGCTCGCCGAGGACCTCGCGCACGTAGGCCTCGAAACGGAGACGCTCGCCCGGCTTGACGTAGCAATACACGACGCGACGCTCGCCGCACAGAGGGCGCGCCAGCGTCGCCGCGAGTTCCGGGTGCTGCGCCAGCTCGATCTGGCGCTCGGGCGGCGAATCGATGAAGCCGTGGTCGGCGCAGGCCAGCACGATCGTGTTGCTGCCGGCGATGGCCGCAAGAAAGGCGCCGAAGGCATTGTCCACCGCCGCGAACTGCGCAGCGACTTGCGCGCTGTCGATGCCGTGAACATGGGCCAGCGCGTCGAGCTCGGAAAAGTACCCGTAGATGTAGGTCGGCTCGGTTGCTTCCCGGAGGGCTGCCGCAATCTGACCGAAGAGTTCCTCCAGCGTGTCGTAGCGGCGCACGGCGGCAGGGCCGCTGTGGTAGCGGTTGAAGGGCGAGTCAGCGATGGCCTTCGGCGAGACGAAGGTGGCGCGCCGCGGAATCCGCGTGACGAAGGGCGCGTGGCCGAACAGGCGCGGCGGGAGGGAGGCGGCATCGTCGAACTGACCGGCACCGCGCGGCCGCAGCGGCAGTACGGCGGCGATGGCGTCCAGTTCGGCAAAGTGCATATGCCAGCCGGTCAGGGCATGCTGCTGCGGCGCGAGCCCGCTGAGGTAGGTGGTGACGGCGCTGGCGGTGGTGGAGGGGAAGACGGACGTGAGGCGGCCGCGCAGATGGGAATGCAGATGCCCGCCCGTGCCTTGTCGCAGCAGAAATTCGTGGCCGAGTCCGTCAATGACGAGCAGCACGATGTGCCGCGCCGCGCCGGATGGACTGACTTTCGGCTCACGCAGCGGGGCGTAGGGCAATGTCCCGGCCGCGCCGCAGGCATCCGCCAGCGTGCGCATGAGGTTGACGATGCTGCCGCCCTCGTAGTCGGGCAGGATCACGCTATGGATGTTTCTGGTAGGTTCCGATCAGTTCCGCTTGTGCCACGATGTGGCCGTGCATGGCCTTCTCAAGCCGCGCTTTGGTCGGCCGTCCGAGGTCCGGCAGGACGCAGTCGAGCGCATACAGCTTGTGGAAATAGCGGTGGCGCCCGATCGGCGGGCAGGGTCCGCCATAGCCGGCGCGTTTCCAGTCGTTCGTGCCTTCCAGAGCGCCCGCCGGCAGGTGCGTGACGCCTTCGGGCAGGCCGTTGCAGGCGGGCGGCAGGTTGTAGAGCACCCAATGCACCCACGTCATGCGCGGTGCGGCGGGATCGGGCGCGTCCGGATCGTCGACGATCAGGACAAGGCTTTTCGTTCCGGCGGGAACGCCGCTCCATTCTAGCGGCGGTGATCGGTCGGTGCCCTGGCAGGTGTAGCGGGAAGGAATGTTGCCGCCGGCGGTGAATGCGGCGGAGGTCAGCGTCAGCGGCATGCGCGAAAGCGAAGCGCCTCACTGATCCTCGATATGGGGCCGACCCTCCTCGGCGGGCACGCCGGTATCCGGATCGATCCAGTCGGAAATGCCGAGTTCGTCCTCGGCCTGGGCCAGGGTTTCGCCCGGCTCGAAGTCGGACTCGTCGTTGTACTCCATGTCCTCGGTTGCCTCGAGCAGGGTCGGAAAGGGGCCGTACTCCTCGCCGCTTTCCTTGTCCTGCCAGTAAAAGCCATCGGGGCGCTCGATGACGCGGGTGCGTTCGTAAGCCGATGAAGTGGCCGGTATGTGCTTGGGCATCTTGCTCTCCTTCCAACAGAGGCCGTACTCATGATGAACCATTTCTGCGACAAAAGCTATGGCGAATTGCCGGCCGGTTCGTTGACCGGAATCAAAGGCATCGCCTGAATGCTGTTACGGCCGTTTTCGCGAAACCTGAATCCTTGTGTGGCGATGAGGCGAGCGCTATAGTTATTTTAGAAAAGTTCGAAAATTCGAATATACCCAGACCAGCCTGAATGTCCGAGATCCTCCCTCTCGATGTCGGGGCGCTGCTGCGCCGTTGCGATGTTTCGCTGCTTGATTTCGAGACCACCGCCGAGTTGACCGACACGGTCGACATCGTCGGGCAATCCCGCGCGCTCAATGCGGTCGGCTTCGGCATCGATATCAAGACGCCCGGCTTCAATCTGTTCGTGCTCGGCGAACCCGGCAGCGGCCGCCATGCGGCGGTGCGCCGCCTGCTCGAAGAAAAGGCGGTGGGCGAGCCGGCGCCGAGCGACTGGTGCTACGTCAACAACTTCGCCGATCCGAACAAGCCGCGCCTGCTGCGTGTGCCGCATGGGCGCGGCGGCCAGCTGCGGCGGGACATGCAGCAGTTCGTCGCGGAACTGGCCAAGGCTATTTCCGTCGCCTTCGAGAGCGAGGAGTACCGCGTCCGCATCGAGTCGATCCAGGAGGAGTTCAAGCAGCGCGAGGAGAACGCATTGCGCCAGCTTGGCCAGGAATCCGGCGAAAAGGGCATCGCTCTGCTGCGCACGCCGCACGGCTTCGTCTTCGCCCCGATCAAGGGCGAGGAGACCATGGGGCCCGACGAGTTCGAGAAACTTCCCGACGAGGAGAAAGCGCGCATCGGCAGGCTCATCGAGGAATTCGGCGATCGCCTGCACAAGCTGATGCACCAGTTTCCGCAGTGGCGGCGCGAGATGCAGACGCGCATCAAGGCCGCCAGCCGCGAGACGATGAGCCTGGCGGTGGGCCACCTCATCGAGGAGCTGAAGGAGCGCTATACCGACCTGCTCAACGTCCTCGAATTCCTCGATCAGGTGATGCGCGACGTCATCGAGAGCGGCGAGGAACTGCGCGAGCAGCCCAAGACGGAAGGCGACATGAGTGGGGTCGTCGTCAGCGGCAGCATCTCCCTGGCCCGCTACCAGGTGAATCTGCTGGTCGACAACGGCGCCCTGAAGGCGGCGCCGGTGGTCTTCGAGGACCATCCGACCTACCCGAACCTGGTCGGTCGCGTCGACAGCGTCGCCCACATGGGCACGCTGGTGACCAACTTCACCCTGATCCGGCCGGGGGCGCTGCAGCACGCCAATGGCGGTTACCTGGTGCTCGATGCGGCCAAGGTGCTGACACAGCCCTATGCGTGGGAAGGGCTGAAGCGGGCCCTGCGCTCGGCCCAGTTGCGCATCGAATCCCTCGGCCAGGTGTTCGGCTTCGCCAGCACCCTGCCGCTGGAGCCGGAGCCGATGCCGCTCAGCGTGAAAGTGGTGCTGGTAGGCGAGCGGCTGCTCTATTACCTGCTCAAGGAATACGATCCCGAGTTCGACGAGCTGTTCAAGGTCGGCGCCGACTTCGAGAGCGACGTCGCCCGCAACGAGCCGAACACGCGCAGCTACGGCCGCTTCCTCGGCATGCTGGCACGCAAGAGCGGCCTCCTGCCTTTCGACCGGAACGCCGTCGCGCGCCTGATCGAACACAGCGCGCGCCTGGCCGGCGATGCGGAGAAGCTTTCGGCCAATACGCGCCGCGTCATCGACCTCATGCAGGAGGCGAACCACCACGCCGGCCACGCCGGCCGCGGCGTCGTCGGCCAGGGTGACATCAACGCCGCGCTGGAGGCGCAGCGGCGCCGCGCCGGCCGGATCGATGAGTCGATGCGCGAGCAGATCCTGCGCGATACGCTGCTCATCACCGTGTCCGGCGCCCATGTCGGTCAGGTCAACGGCTTGGCGGTGATCGATCTGGGCGACGCCATGTTTGCCCATCCGGTCCGCATCACCGCCACGGCGCGTATCGGCGAGGGCGACGTCATCGACATCGAGCGCGAGTCGGAACTGGGCGGGGCGATCCACTCCAAGGGCGTCATGATCCTGACGGCCTTTCTTGCCGCGCGCTATGCGCGCAGCCTGCCCCTCTCGCTTTCGGCGAGCCTCGTATTCGAACAGTCCTATGGCCCGGTGGAGGGCGACAGCGCCTCGCTCGCCGAGCTGTGCGCGCTGCTCTCGGCGCTCGCCGCCGTGCCGATCAGGCAGTCCCTCGCCATCACCGGCTCGGTCAACCAGTACGGCCGCGTGCAGCCGATCGGCGGCGTCAACGAGAAGATCGAGGGTTTCTTCGACATCTGCCAGGCGCGCGGCCTGACCGGCGAGCAGGGTGTCATCATCCCGCAGTCCAACGTCAAGCACCTCATGCTGAAGGAGGAGGTCGTATCCGCCTGCGCCGAGGGCAAGTTCCGTGTCTGGGCGGTGGAGGATGTCGATCAGGCCATCGAGCTGCTCACCGGCGTGCCGGCCGGCGAGCCGGATGCGCAAGGCGTCGTGCCGGAAGGCTCGGTCAACTATCTGGTCGCCTCCCAGCTGGCGGAGATGTCGGCCCTGCGTCAGGCGTTTGCCGCCGCCGGCAGGAAACGCGGCGGGCGGAAAGACAAGGAGTAGCGACGTGTCGGGCGCGCCGGTCCGGCCCGGCAGGGGCGACGCTCTTATCCTGGTCGACGTGCAGCTGGATTTCCTGCCCGGCGGCAGCCTCGCCGTGCCGCATGGTGACGAAGTGGTGCCGGAGCTCAACCGCTACATCGCCGTCTTCCGCGGACTGACTTTGCCCGTCGTCGCCACGCGCGACTGGCATCCGCCCGATCACTGCTCGTTCGTTGCCGCCGGCGGGCCTTGGCCGCCGCATTGCATCGCCGGCTCGAACGGCGCGCGCTTTGCGCCGCTACTCGATCTGCCCTGCGAGGCGCGCATCGTCTCCAAGGCCACCACCCGCGAGAAGGACGCCTACTCGGGTTTCGAGGGCACCGACCTCGACGACTGGCTCAAGCGCGCCGGCGTGACGCGCGTCTTCGTCGGCGGGCTGGCCACCGATTACTGCGTGCTGAACACCGTGCGCGACGCGCTCAAGCTGGGATACGCCACGCTGCTGCTGGAGGACGCCGTGCGCGCGGTGGACGTGCAGGCCGGCGACGGCGAGCGCGCCATCGCCGAAATGCGCGGACTCGGCGCGATTCCAGTCGATTTCGGCATGCTGACAGAGACATGAACTCGGCCCTCCTGACGGATCTCTACCAGTTCACCATGCTGCAGGTCTATCACGACCGCGGCATGAACGACACCGCCGTCTTCGAGTTCTTCGTGCGCAAGATGCCGGAACGCCGCAACTTCCTCGTCGCTGCCGGACTGGAGCAGGTGCTCGACTATCTGGAAAACCTGCATTTCACCAGCGAGGAACTGGACTGGCTGGCCGGCTGCGGGCGCTTCAGCAGAGCGTTCGTCGATTCCCTTGCCGGCCTCCGCTTCGACGGCGAGGTCGACGCCATGCCGGAAGGCACGCCGTTCTTCGTCGATGAGCCGATCCTGCGCGTCGTTGCGCCGCTGCCGCAGGCCCAACTGGTCGAGACGCGCATCATCAATCTGCTGCAGTTCCAGGTCATGGTCGCGGCCAAGGCGGCGCGCGTGCGCCTCGCCGCGCCGGACAGGCTGTTGGTCGACTTCGGCCTGCGCCGCGCCCATGGCGCCGAGGCGGGGCTGCTCTCGGCGCGTGCCAGCTACCTGGCCGGCTTCGACGGCACGTCCGATGTGCTCGCCGGCATGAAATGGGGCGTTCCGCTCTACGGCACCATGGCGCATTCCTATATCCAGGCGCACGACAGCGAACTGGCGGCCTTCGAGGATTTCGCCCGCTCCCACCCCGGGGCGACGACGCTGCTGATCGATACGTACGACACGGAAGCAGCGGCGCGCAAGCTGGTGCCGCTGGCGCAGCGGCTGGCGGGCGAAGGCATCGCGGTCGGTGCCGTGCGCCTTGACAGCGGCGACCTGGCGGCGCACGCGCGCAACGTGCGGCGCATTCTTGACGAAGGCGGGCTGTCGCAGGTGAAGATCTTCGCCAGCGGCAACCTCGACGAACTTCGCGTACAGGAACTGGTGGACGGCGGCGCGCCCATCGACGGCTTCGGCGTCGGCACGCGCATGAATACGTCCGCCGACAGCCCCTATCTCGACTGCGCCTACAAGCTGCAGGAATACGCCGGCCGGGCGCGGCGCAAGCGCTCGGAGGGGAAGGCGACGTGGCCCGGCCGCAAGCAGGTCTTCCGCCGCCAGGATGCGGCGGGCCGTTACGGCGGCGACGTGTTGGCCCTCGAGGGCGATGCCCAGGCCGGCGCGCCCCTGCTGCAGCCGGTCATGCGCGCTGGCCGCCGGCTGCAGGCGCCCGAGCCGTTGGCGGATATCCGCCGGCGCACGCTGGCGGAACTGGATCGGCTTCCTGCGCCGCTGCGCGGCCTGGCGCCGGCCGGCGACTTCCCGGTGACCGTGACGGACTCGCTGCGCGCGCTGGCGGCGGCGGTGGACCTCCGGACGGCGCCGGATTGATTTAGCTCAAAGCCGTGGCGGATGCGGCGGCTATTCTGGAATCGAAGCTAAACCTCTCACAAACAGGTGTCATCATGCAAAGACCCGTCCAGATCACCTTCAAGGACATCCCCCATTCCGACGCGGTGGAGACCCACATCCGCGAGAAGGTCGCCAAGCTGGAGACGTTCTACCCGAACATCATCGGCTGCCATGTCACCGTGGAGACGCCGCACAAGCACCACCACCAAGGCAAGATGCACACCGTGCGCATCGACATCAAGGTGCCGGGCAGCGAGATCGTGGTGAACCGGGACAAGCACGAGGACGTCTACGTCGCCCTGCGCGATGCCTTCGACGCCGCCAAGCGCCAAGTGGAGGAGTATGGGCGTCGCCAGCGCGGCGACGTCAAGCACCACGAGAACCGCCGTCAGCCGGCGGGTGAGTGATCGGGAAAAGTCAGTTCAGGCGCTACGGCGGACGAAGTCGCGTACGCGCGGGCAGATCGTCTCGCGCCAGCGCCGCCCGCTGAAGATGCCGTAGTGGCCGACGCCCGGCACGAGGAAGTGTTCCTTCCTTTGTGCCGGGATGTTGCGGCACAGGCCGTGCGCCGCCTCGGTCTGTCCGGGGCCGGAGATGTCGTCGAGTTCCCCTTCGATGGTGAACAGCGCCGTATCGCGGATGGCCTCCGGCTGGACGCGCCGGCCGAACACTGTCATCTCGCCCTGCGGCAGCTGGTGCTTCATGAAGACCATCTCCAGCGTTTCCAGGTAGTACTCGGCCGGCAGATCCATCACGGCGTTGTACTCGTCGTAGAACTTGCGGTGCGCCTCGGCCGAGTCGCCGTCGCCTTCGACGAGGTGATTGTAGAAGTCGAGGTGGGCCTGCAGGTGACGGTCCGGGTTCATGGCGACGAAGCCGGAGTGCTGCAGGAAACCGGGGTAGACGCGACGCATGTAGCCGGGGTACTTGAGCGGCACGCGCGTGATGACGTGGGTGTCGAACCAGCGCAGGCTGCGCGTCTTGGCGTAGCGGTTCACCTCGGTCGGCGCGGCGCGGGTGTCGATCGGTCCGCCCATCAGCGTCATGCTGTGCGGTCGCGCCGGGTCGTCCGCCGCCGCCATCAGCGAGACGGCGGCCAGCACCGGCACGGTCGGCTGGCAGACCGAGATGACATGCAGGTCCGGCGCCAGCAGGCGCATGAACTCCTGCACGTAGGCGACGTAGTCGGCGAAATGGAAATAGCCCTCGGCCAGCGGCACCAGGCGGGCGTCGGTCCAGTCGGTGATATAGACGTCGTGGTCGGGCAGCAGGGCGCGCACGGTGTCGCGCAGTAGCGTGGCGTAATGGCCCGAGAGCGGCGCCACCAGCAGCACCTTCGGATGCTGCCATGTCGTCTCGCGGCGGAAGTGCAGCAGTCTGCAGAAAGGCTTCTCGGAGACGACTTCCTCGCGCACTGCCGCGGCTTCACCGTCGATGATGGTATGGTTCAGGCCGAATTCGGGCTTCTCATAGCGCTTGACGACGCGGGCCAGCAATTCCGAGCCCGCGGCGACGCGACTGCTGTGGGGCAGGTAGGCAAGCGGGCTGAAGGGGTTGGTGAAGAGCTGCTGGCTGGTTTCGGCCCACAGGCGCAACGGGGCGGAGGCGGCGTTCTGAAGTTCGTGAAGCGTGTAAATCATCTAACGTTTTCGCTCCGGGTAAAGGAGATGATGCAGTGCATCACACTTTACCCGAAGGCGTTGGAAACGCCAATCTTTCAAGCGGCCAGTTCCGCAGTGCGGATCAGGCCGGCAGGGTGTGATTGCGGAATTCCTCGCGCAGCTTGGTCTTCAGCAGCTTTCCGGTCGCGGTGTGCGGCAGGCTGTCGACGAAAACGACGTCGTCAGGCACCCACCACTTGGCGATCTTGTCGCGCATGAAGTCGAGCAGCTGCTCGCGCGTGACGTCCTGGCCGGGCTTCTTCACAACGATCAGCAGCGGCCGTTCGTCCCATTTCGGGTGGGCGATGCCGATCACGGCCGCCTCGGCCACGGCGGGATGCGCCACGGCGAGGTTCTCGATGTCGATGGAGCTGATCCACTCGCCGCCCGACTTGATGACGTCCTTGGAGCGGTCGGTGATCTGCATGTAGCCGTCGGCATCCAGCGTGGCGACATCGCCGGTCGGGAACCAGCCGCCCTCGCGCAGCACGTTGCCTCCCTCGCCCTTGAAGTAGCCGGAGACGATCCACGGACCGCGCACCAGCAGGTCGCCGAAGGCCTTGCCGTCGCGCGGCAGCTCGCGGCCCTCGTCGTCCACGATTTTCATGTCCACGCCGTAGATGGGGCGGCCCTGGTTCAGGCGCGCTTTGTCGCGCGCCTCGGCGGACAGGGCGAGGTGCTTCGCCTTGGGCGTGTTGACCGTGCCGAGCGGGCTCATCTCGGTCATGCCCCAGGCGTGCAGCACGGTGACGCCGTACTGCTCGTCGAAACCGCGGATCATGGCCGGCGGCGCCGCTGAACCGCCGATCACCAGGCGCTTGACGGTGGAAAGTCCGAGACCCTTCGCCTGCATGTGCTGCATCAGGCCGAGCCACACCGTTGGCACGCCGGCGCTGACGGTCACCCGCTCCTTCTCGAACAGTTCGTGCAGGCTGGCGCCGTCGAGCTGCGGTCCCGGCATGACCAGCTTGGCGCCGGTCAGGGCGCAGGCGTAGGGCAGGCCCCAGGCGTTGACGTGGAACAGCGGCACCACCGGCAGCACCGTGTCGCGTGCCGAGAGGTTGAGTGCGTCGGGCAGCGAGGAGCCGTAGGCGTGCAGCACCGTGGACCGGTGCGAGTAGAGCGCACCCTTCGGGTTGCCGGTCGTGCCCGAGGTGTAGCACAGCGAGGAGGCGGTGTTCTCGTCGAACTCCGGCCACTCGTAATCGTCGGAATGGGCGTTGACCAGTTCCTCGTAGCAGAGCAGATCCAGCTTCGATTGCGGCATGTGGGCGCGGTCAGTCAGCGCCACCCAGGCACGCACGCCCTTGCAGTGCGGGGCGATGCCCTCCACCAGCGGCAGAAAGGTCAGGTCGAAAAAGACCAGGCCGTCGTCGGCGTGATTGACGATGTAGGCGATCTGTTCCGGAAACAGGCGCGGGTTGACGGTGTTGAGGATGGCGCCGATGCCGGAGACGCCGTAGTACAGCTCGAAGTGGCGGTAGTTGTTCCATGCCAGCGTCGCGACGCGGTCGCCCGGCTTGACGTCCAGCGAGAGCAGCCCCCTGGCGAGCCGGCGGGCGCGGCGATGTGCGTCGCGGTAGGTGTAGCGGTGGATGCCACCGGTGGTTTCGCGCGAGACGATCTCGGTGTCGCCGTGGTAGCGGTCGGCGTGGCGGATCAGCGACGAGATCATCAGGGGCATGGTCTGCATCAGTCCGTACATGCGTTTCTCCTGCGGGTCGGTATTCCCATCGGGGCGTTCAAAATAGCATGGCATTCAGCGGGTGTTCAATCCCGCCATGAGCTGGGCGAAATGGCGCAGGGCGGCGAACTCGGCGACGTCCTTTTCCGGCTGGCGCGTGTCCGGGCGATAGACGGCCAGCAGGTGGGCGATGCCGGCGGCGCGCGCGGCGCGCAGCACCGGCAGGCTGTCGTCAATGAGCAGGGTGCGTGCCGGATCGTAGGGCAGCATGCGCCGCAGCGCCGGCCAGAAGGCCGGATCTTCCTTGGGCAGGCCAATCTCGTGCGAAGTGATGAGCAGGTCGAAGTGCACCTGCAGGCCGGTGCGGGCCATTTTCAGCGACAGGCTCTTCTGATGGGCATTGGTGACCAGTACGACGCCCTTGCCGGCGGCGCGGAGCGCCGCGAGGAAGCGCGGCACGTCGGGATGGACGGCGATGAGGTGGGCGACCTCCTCTTTCAGGCGCGCGATGTCCAGCTGCAACTCGCGCGTCCAGTAGTCCACGCAATACCAGTCCAGCGTGCCGGCCTTGGCCCGGTAAACGTCGCCGAGCCGGCTGCGCGCCTCGGCGTGCGGCAGGCCGTGGCGCTCGGCATAGCGCACCGGCACGTGTTCCTGCCAGAAATGGTTGTCGAAATGCAGATCGAGCAGCGTGCCGTCCATGTCGAGCAGGACGGTGTCGATGGCGTTCCAGTCGATCATGCGGGCTCGGCCTGTGTCGGCGGAGCTTCGGCCCCTTCGTGCAGCCAGGAGGCGGCGACGACGCGGTTGCGCCCGCCACCCTTGGCCGCGTACAGCGCCCGGTCGGCGCGCTGGATGAGCTGGTCGACGGAGCGCTCGCCTTCGAGGAGCTGCGCCACGCCGACGCTGATCGTGGTGGGGACTAAAAAACCCGGCGCGGGCAGATGCTCGGCCGCGACCAGCTCGCGCAGCCGCTCGGCGATGGCGAACGCAACTTCTTCGCTGGCATCCGGCAACAGCACGGCGAACTCTTCCCCGCCTAGGCGGGCGAAGAAGTCGTATTCGCGCAGATGCGGTGCCACCAGGCCGGCAAAGCGGCGCAGGGTCTCGTCGCCGGCGGCATGCCCGAGCGAGTCATTGATGACCTTGAAGCGGTCGAGGTCGATCATGAGGAGGGAAAGGGGAATGCCCTTGCGCAGGCAACGCGACAGTTCGGCTTCGGCGCGGGTGTAGTAGACGCGGCGGTTGCCGATGCCGGTCAGTGCGTCGAGCGTGGCGAGGCGGTTCAGTTCGGAGGCGAGCTGGTCGACGATCATCAGGGCGAAGCCCAGGCTCATCAGCATGGTGATGATGTGCGCGCCACCGAGAATCGCGCCGTGCCAGAAGTTGGGCGCGAAAAGATTGGGAGGAGGGGCGTCGGCAACCGCGACATAGGCGAGACGCGCGGTCATCATGGCGCAGCCGATCAGGAAGAGCAGGCCGGTGAAGCGGTGCGAGACCGGCTTGTTCGCTCTGAGGGGCAGGAGCAGTCTGGCCGCACTCAAGCCGGTCAGGATCATCAGCGCGATCGACAGGGCACCGACGGCCAGGGCGTAGGGCGCCGCAGCCGTCCATAGCGTGGCGAAGGTAATGCCGGCGCAGCCGACAACCGTCCAGGCCAGGCGGTTGCTGGGCTTGTCGCCGAGCAGGCGCTGGATGGCCAGATAGTAGAGAGCCGTGGTCATCACCAGCAGGGTGTTGCCGCCTACCCGCGCCAGCAGGTCGTTGGCCGTTTGCGAGAGGGCGAGCACGAGCAGGCCGGTCGCCAGCGCGATGTTGGCGCCGGTCCAGTGCTTGACGCCGCTGACGCGCGCCGCGTAGAAGCGCGAGACGAGCAGCAGGACGATGGCAGTCGGCACCGCCGTGAAGGCCATCAGCAGCAGAATGGTGCGGATGTCGAGGGTCACTCAGTCCTCCGCAGGGCCGCCCCAAGGAGAGCTGAAGCCAAAGACATGGAAGCCGCCTGGCGGCTGAACCTTTGTCACCCCTTTCCGCGGAAAATGCTTTTGCGTTTCATTGAAGGCTAATAACTGCGCAGCAGTTGTTATGCCGGAGCTAAAAGGGGGTGGGGGATAGGTCGTCATGCCGGCGTCAGCAATGAGGCACCGAGCAGGGCGCGCCGCCGCAGCCAGGGGCTGGGGCGGTAGCGCGGATCGCCGCTCGTCCGCTGCAGGCCATCGAGAATGGCGAGCACAATGTCGGCGCCGGCCGCGTCGCCCATGCCAAGTGGCCCCTTCGGATAGCCGAGGCCGAGCATGACGGCGCGGTCGATATCCGCCGGCAGCGCAATGCCCTGCTGGGCGATGTCGCAGCCGATATTCACGATATGGGCGACGACGCGCTGCACGACCAGGCCGGCGCTGTCGCGCACGACGGACACGGGCACGCCGTCGGCGGCGAAGAGGCCATGGGCCTCGTCGCGCGCCGCCGCCGAGGTGAGCGGCGTCGTCATCAGGGTGCGATGGGTGTCCAGGCCGAAGAGGGCGTCTATGGCGACGGTGCGCGATGGGTCCAGTTTCTCGGCCGCCGCGCAGGCACTGGCGTCCTCGCCGAGCGGGGTGACGATGACAAGGTCGCCGTCCCCGGGGGACCGACTATTGTTCAGCGCGCCGCCGAGCTTGCCGACGAGGGCGCCGACGCGCTCTGCCAGCTCGGGCCGTGCCCGGCTGATCCACACGCTCGGCGGGCGGGCGGCGGGGGCGGTGGCGGCGGGGAACGCCTGCTGCTTGCCGCCCTCGTAGGCGTAAAAGCCGCGCCCGCTCTTCCTGCCGAGCAGCCCGCCGGCGAGTCGCTGGGCGGCCAGCGCCGAGGGCCGGTAGCGCGGCTCCTCGTAGTACTGCCGGTAGATCGATTCCATCACCGGGTGCGAGACGTCCAGTCCGGTGAGGTCGAGCAGTTCGAACGGCCCCATGCGGAAACCGCCGGCCCCGCGCAGGATGGCGTCGATGACGTGAAAGTCGGCGACGTTCTCGCCGGCGAGGCGCAGGGCCTCGGTGACGTAGCCGCGCCCGGCGTGGTTGACGATGAAGCCGGGCGTATCCTTGGCGCGCACCGGCGCATGCCCCATGCGGCTGGCGAGTTCGGTGAGCGCCGCGCCGACCCAGGGCTCGGTGAGCAGGGCATCCACCACCTCGACCACTTTCATCAGCGGCACCGGGTTGAAGAAATGGTAGCCGGCGATGCGCCCCGGCTTTCTGCAGGCGGCGGCGATCTCGGTGACCGAGAGCGAGGAGGTGTTGCTGGCGAGGATGCAGTCCTCGCCGACGATGTCTTCCAGCGTGCGAAACAGCTCGCGCTTGGCTTCCAGCTTCTCGACGATGGCCTCGATGACGACGTGGCAGGGCGCGAGATCCGCCAGCGTCGCGGCCGGCTCGATGCGGGCGCTGGCTTCGGCGGCCGCCTCGGCGGAGAGCTTGCCCTTGGCGGCGAGGCCGGCAAGCGTGGCGCCGATCGTCTCGCGCGCCGCCGCTGCGGCGCCTTGCGCGAGGTCGAAGAGCAGGACGCGGATGCCCGCCTGGGCGGCGATCTGGGCGATGCCGCGCCCCATGGCGCCGGCGCCGGCTATGCCGATGGTGAACCGGGGGGAAAGAATGTCGGGTTTCATGTTCGGGCTTTTCGGAGACGCCGAAGTATAAGTCACGATTGAACCGGCGTGTCCCTTCCATTACCATCGACGGATTGCAACGCGATTTTCGGGCGGAGGGAGACATGTACCGCAAAGTGCTGCTGGCCTACGATGGTTCGCAGAGCGGGCGCTCGGCGCTGCTCGAGTGCGCCGACATCAACAATTTCCTGCATGCCGAGATCCATCTGCTGGCGGTGGCGCCGCTGATGGCCGGTCTCTACCTGACCGAGGGGTTCGTGCCGGACACGCTGCAGGAGGAAGAGAACCGGCGCTATCAGGAGATCCTCGAGGAGGGGCTGAAGCTGCTGGCGGAGCGCGGCGTCAACGCCCAGGGCCACGTCGTCACGGGCGAGCCGGTGGACGAGATCTGCCGTCTTGCTGCCGAGCTGGGCGTCGATCTCATCGTCGTCGGCCACCGCAAGCACGGCTTCTTCATGTCGCGCTGGTGGAAGGGCTCGGTGGGCGCCTCGCTCATCGAGGATGCGCCCTGCAGCGTGCTCATCGCTCTGGCGCGATGAACCCGTCGCAAGCGGCAGCGTCGCCGCCCGCCGCCAGCGCCGCCTGGCAGCAGTACTCGGTCCTCGTCGTCGACGACGAGGAGGGCATGCGCAGCTTCCTGCAACGCACCCTGGCCAGCCGCTGCGGGCTGGTTGAGACGGCCGGCAGCGCGGAAGAGGGACGCGCGCTGTTCAACCGCATCCACTTCGATCTCATCATCCTCGACATCTCGCTGCCGGGGAAAAGCGGTGTCGAGTGGCTCGACGAACTGCGCGAGGGCGGCTTCCAGGGCGACGTCATCCTGATCACCGCCTTTGCCGACATCGACACGGCCATCCACGCCCTGCGCGCCGGCGCGGCGGACTTCATCCTCAAGCCTTTCCGCGTCGACCAGATCCTCAATGCCATCCGCAAGTGCTTCGACCGTGCGCGCCTGCTGCGCGAGAACTTCGTGCTGCGGCGCGAGGTGTCGGAGCTCGCCGGCGGCATCGAAGGCATCGTCGGCTGCTCGGATGCCATGAACCGGCTCTGCCAGATGATCAAGCGCGTCGCCGCCACACCCAGCACGGTGCTGCTGTTGGGCGAATCGGGCGTCGGCAAGGAAGTGGCGGCGCGGGCGCTGCACTGCATGAGTCCGCGCGCGCAGCGTCCTTTCGTGCCGGTCAACTGCGCCGCCATCTCGCCCGAACTGATCGAGTCCGAGCTGTTCGGCCACGTCAAAGGCGCCTTCACCGGCGCCAGCGAGGCGCACCACGGCCTGTTCTATTACGCCCAGGGCGGCACGCTATTCCTCGACGAGATCGCCGAGCTGCCGCTGGCGATGCAGACCAAGCTGCTGCGCGTGCTGGAGGACCGCATGATCCGACCGGTCGGCTCGACGCGGGAAATCCCGGTGGACATCCGCATCGTCGCCGCGACCAACCGCAACCTGGCGGCCGAGGTGAAAGAGGGGCGCTTCCGCCAGGACCTGTATTACCGGCTCGATGTGGTGAACCTCACCATCCCGCCGCTGCGCCAGCGGCGGGAGGACATCCTGCCTTTGGCGCAGCACTTCATGAGTCAGCTGGCGTCCCACCTCGGCCTGGCCAGCGTCCCGCTCGACGCCGCGACGGCGGCCCGCCTGCAATCCTATTCGTGGCCGGGCAATGTGCGCGAGCTGAAGAACCTGGTCGAGCGCTCGCTCATCCTTGGGCATTTCCCAGACGACGCCCTGCCGGTGCAGGAAGAGGCGCCGGCGTCGAACGCGGCGCTCGACGAAGTCGAGAAGAGTCACATCCTGGAGGTGCTCGCCGCCTGTGGCGGCAACAAGTCGGAGGCGGCGCGCCGGCTCGGCGTCTCGCGCAAGACGGTCGAGCGCAAGCTGGCGCAGTGGGGCGGCCAGTAGGCGCCGCTCAGGCGCGCATCACCACAGCTTCCACCATGGCTCGGGCCGGTTCAGTCCGCGTTTGTAGTAGTCGCTGTTGGGGAAGTTGGTGCGCATGACGCGCTCGGCGTCGTCGCGCAGGTCGTTCAGGCCGAGTGCGTCGTAGGCCTTCACCATGATGAAGAGAGCTTCCTCGTTGGCCGGCGCATCGACATAAGTCCTGACGGCCGTCTGGGCGCGTGCGGCGGCGGCGACGTAGGCGCCGCGCTTCATGTAGTAGCGCGCGACATGCACCTCGTGCGAGGCCAGTGCGTTCACCAGGTATTTCATGCGCGCCGCCGCGTCGGCGGCGTATTTGCTGCTCGGGAAGCGGCTCACCAGGTCCTTGAAGGCGTCGAAGGCCTCGCGCGCGGCCTTCGGATCGCGCTCCGACTGGTCCTGCAGGCTGATGTAGCCCAGGATGCCCTGGTCCTCGTTGAAGTTCACCAGGCCCTTCAGGTAATAGGCGTAGTCGACGTTGGGGTGATTCGGATGCAGCTTGATGAAGCGGTCGCAGGCAGCGATGGCGTTGGCCGGCTCGTTCGCCTTGTAGTAGGCATAGGCGACCTCGATCTGCGCCTGCTGTGCGTAGCGGCCGTAGGGATAGCGCGACTCGAGGATCTCGAAGTACTTCACCGCCTTGTCGTATGAGCCGTCGCCCATCGCCTCCTTGGCGGCCGAATACAGGCGGTTGGCCGACCAGCCGGCAGTCTCGTCCTTCAGCTCGGGCAGCAGCCCGCAGCCGCCGAGCAGCAGGGCGAGGATTAAAGCTAGACTACGCATCGTGAAAGCCTCGAATTCGAACCGCGCCGATTATATCCCACCCCCGGCGCAAGTCCTGGAGATTCCCGCCGATTGCGCCGGGCTGCGCCTCGACCAGGCGCTGGCGCGCCTGCTGCCCGAGCATTCCCGCAGCCGCTTGGCGGCCTGGGTGAAGCAGGGAAAAGTCAGTGTCGACGACACGGCGGCCGATGCCAAGCGCAAGGTGTGGGGCGGCGAGCGCGTCACGCTGGCGGACATCGTGCTGCCGGATGAGGCGGCGCAGCAGGCGCAGGACATCCCGCTCGCCATCCTGCACGAGGACGCGCACATCCTGGTGGTGAACAAGCCGGCCGGTCTGGTGGTGCACCCGGGCAGCGGCAACTGGGCCGGCACGCTGTTGAACGCCCTGCTGCACCATGCGCCGCAGCTCGCCGCCATCCCGCGCGCCGGCATCGTGCACCGCCTCGACAAGGACACCAGCGGCCTGCTCGTCGTCGCCAGGACGCTGGAAGCGCAGACCGATCTGGTGCGCCAGCTCGCCGCGCGCACGGTGAAGCGCCACTATCTCGCGCTGGCGCACGGCAGCGTGGCGTGCGACGGCGTCGTCGATGCGCCGATCGGCCGCCATCCGGTGAGCCGCAGGAAGATGGCCGTGGTCGGCTCCGGCCGCGCCGCGCGCACGCACTATCGCGTGCTGGAGCGCTTCGCCCGGGCCACGCTGCTCGAATGCGCGCTCGAGACGGGCCGCACCCACCAGATCCGCGTGCACATGGCCGAGATCGGCCATCCGCTGGTAGGCGACCCGGTGTACGGGCCGCGCCGCAAGGCGCCGGCGCCGCTGGACGGCTTCGCGCGCCAGGCCCTGCATGCCTGGCGCCTGGCGCTCGCGCATCCGGCGACGGGCGAGGTGATGGGCTGGGAGGCGCCGCTGCCGGAGGATTTTTCGCAGCTGCTGGATGCGCTGAGGCAGCCAGCGTGAAAGACTGGATCCTGCCTGACTGGCCGGCGCCGGCGAATGTACGCGCCCTCGTCACGACGCGCGCGGGCGGCGTCAGCAACGGCCCCTGCGCCTCGATGAACCTGGCCACGCATGTCGGCGACGATCCGGCGGCGGTGGCGGAGAACCGCTGCCGCCTGCGCACGCATCTGCCGGCGGAACCGGTGTGGCTGAACCAGGTGCACGGCCGGCGCGTCGTCGATGCGGCCGGCGCCGCGCCCGGCATCGAGGCCGATGCCGCCTTCTCGCATGCGAAGCGCGTGGTGTGCGTGGTGCAGACGGCCGACTGCCTGCCCGTGCTGTTGTGCGACGAGGCCGGCACGGTGGTCGCCGCGGCGCACGCCGGCTGGCGCGGACTGGCCGGTGGCGTGGTCGAGGCAGCCGTGAAGGCCATGGACGTTGCGCCGGGGCGGCTCATGGCCTGGCTCGGCCCGGCCATCGGCCCGCAGGCCTTCGAGGTCGGCGCGGAAGTGCGTGAAACCTTCCTTGCTCACGCAGCCGAGGCGGCGAACGCCTTCGTGGCCAATGAGAACGGCAAGTGGCTGGCCGATCTCTATCGACTGGCCGGGCAGCGCCTCAATGCACTGGGCGTCTCGCGCGTCTTCGGCGGCGGCTTCTGCACCTACAGCGAGGCGGCGCGCTTCTATTCCTTCCGTCGCGACAAGGCCACCGGCCGCATGGCCTCGCTGATCTGGCTCGAATGATGGAAAGAAAAACGCATCTCGACTCGGCCGCCATGGCCCTGATGGTCGTGCTGTGCGCCGCCTGGGGCCTGCAGCAGGTGGCGATCAAGGTCGCCAACGCCGGCATCTCGCCGGTGTGGCAGGCCAGCCTGCGCTCGATCGGGGCGGCGGCGCTGGTGTGGGCCTGGGCGTCGCACAAGGGCATCCGCCTCTTCGGCCGCGACGGCACGCTGCCAGCGGGCCTGCTCTCGGCGGCGCTCTTCGCCGGCGAGTTCGCCTTCATCTACTGGGGCCTCAGCTACACCGCCGCCTCGCGCGGCGTGGTGTTCCTGTACACGGCGCCGTTCATGATCGCGCTCGGCGCGCACTGGTTTTTGCCGGGGGAGAAGCTGCGTCCGCAGCAGTGGCTGGGGCTGGCCTGCGCCTTCGCCGGCATCCTCGCCGCCTTCGGCGAATCGCTCGGCCTGCCGACGAAAAGTCAGTTGCTGGGGGACGGCATGCTGTTCCTCGCCGCCGTGCTGTGGGCGGCTACCACGCTGGTGATCAAGGGCAGCGCGCTGGCGAAAGTTAGTCCCGCCAAGACGCTTTTCTACCAGTTGGCCGGCTCGGCACTGGTGCTGCCCTGCGTCTCGCTGGCGCTGAATGAACCGGGCATCATCGCGCTGACGCCGCTGGTGCTGGCGAGTCTCGCCTACCAGACCGTGCTGGTGGCCTTCGCCAGCTACCTCGCCTGGTTCTGGCTGGTGTCGACCTACCCGGCCGGCCGGCTGGCGGCCTTTTCCTTCCTGACGCCGATCTTCGGCGTGCTGGCCGGCGCGCTGCTGCTGGGCGAGCGCATCGGCCCGGCGCTGGCCGTGGCGCTGGCGCTGGTGGCGCTCGGCATCTGGCTGGTCAACCGGCCGCCGAAAGCGACATAAGACGCCGCGTATAATCCGCGTCCATGTCGATTCTTGCCTGGATCCTGTTGACCGCGCTGGCCGGCGGCGTGCTGTCGGTGCTGGCTGCGGCCTTGTTCGCCCTGACTGCGCGCGGCGGTTGGGTGCCGCATCTCATCAGCTACGCCATTGGCGCGCTGCTCGGCGCCGCATTTATCGAGGTGTTGCCGAATGCCGTCGAGGCGCACGGCGACGTCGGTACGGCGACTTCAATTGTTCTGGCCGGCATCCTTGGCTTCTTCGTGCTGGAGAAGCTGGTGCTGTGGCGGCACTGTCACGACCATCACTGCGAAGGTCACGAGGCACATGCCGCGGCGGACGATCACGGCCGCAGCGGCCTGCTCATCCTGGTCGGTGACACCTTCCACAACTTCGTCGATGGCGTGCTCATCGCTGCCGCCTTCATGCAGGACGTCAAGCTCGGCATCGTCACGGCGCTGGCCATCATCGCCCACGAGATTCCGCAGGAGGTGGGCGACTTCCTCATCCTGCTGCATTCGGGGTTTTCGCGGATGAAGGCGCTGGCCTTCAACCTGCTCTCCAGCCTGGCCACCCTGGTCGGCGGCCTGCTCGCCTATTTCGCGCTGTCGGCGGTGCAGGGCGTGGTGCCGGTGTTCCTCGCCCTGGCGGCGGCGAGCATGATCTATGTGGCGGTGGCCGACCTGATCCCCGGCTTGCACAAGCGCACCGAGCTGCGCGCCACCGTGCAGCAGGTGCTACTCATTGCGGCCGGGGTCGGCAGCATCCTTTTGGCGCATTTCCTCGTCGGCCATTTCGACTGAGCGGCGCCGACGCCGCGCCGGCGTACCCGCCAGCCATAGGAAGAGGGCGAGCGGCGCCAGGCCGTAAAAGAAGAAAGTGAGCAGGCCGGCGGTGACGCTGGTCTCGGTCACGGCCATCATCAGGACCACCCAGAGCCAGCCGATGGCGACGATGTACATGGCCGGATTCTATCGCGGCAGGCGCATTGACACCGGCAATGGTGCGGTGCAAAATCCCCTGTCAATCCGACGGTTGGCTCAATGTAGCCGTCATAGGGAGATGCGGTAGATGTCCGGTAACCACCAGCCCGACGCGGCTGCCATGCAGAATTTCCTTCAGGCCGGACAGGCGTTCGCGCAGGGGTTCATGAGCGCTCTGACTCAGCAGCAAGACGCCGCATCCGCGACCGCCGCGCCCTTTCCGCAAAACGAAGCCGTTGCCCGCCTGCAGAGGGCGTTTGCGGAGCGCCATGCCGCGCTGTGGCAGGACATGCTTCACCGCAGTCAGGGCGGCGAGGCGGCAGTCGAGGCGCCCGCCATCAAGGACAAGCGCTTTGCCGCCCCCGAATGGGCGGCCAGCCCGTATTTCGACTATCTGCGCCAGGCCTATCTGCTGAATGCCGAATTCCTCGACCAGCTGACCGATGCCATGCCTGCCGCGGCGGCGGCGCGCGACCGCCTGAAGTTCTTCACGCGACAGTTCGTCGACGCCATGGCGCCCTCGAATTTCGCCGCGACCAATCCGGAGTTCATCGAGACGGCCCTGAAGACGCAGGGCGCCAGCATTACCGCCGGCATCCGCAACCTGCTCGACGACCTGGCCAAGGGGCGCATCTCGATGACCGAGGACGCGGCCTTCGAGGTCGGCCGCAACCTGGCGGCGACGCCGGGGCAGGTGATCTTCGAGAACGACCTGATCCAGCTCATCCAGTACGCCCCGCAGACGGAGAAGGTGCACGAGCGGCCGCTGGTGATCGTGCCGCCCTGCATCAACAAGTTCTACATACTCGATCTGCAGCCGCAAAACTCCTTCGTCGCGCATGCCGTGGCGCAGGGCATGACGGTGTTCCTCGTTTCCTGGCGCAACCCGCAGGCCGAGCTCGGCCGTCTCGGCTGGGACGACTATGTCGAGCAGGGGGCGCTGAAGGCTCTCGAGGTGGCGCGCGACGTGAGCGGCGTCGAGCAGGTGAACGCCCTCGGCTTCTGCGTCGGCGGCACCATCCTCTCCGCCGCGTTGTCGGTGGCCAAGGCGCGCGGCGAGGATCCGGCGGCGAGCCTGACCCTGCTCACCACGCTGCTCGACTTCTCCGACGGCGGCGAGGTGACCCACTACGTCGACCCCGCCTCGGTGGCGGCGCGCGAGGCGGCGATCGGGCAGGGCGGCCTGCTGCGCGGCGCCGAACTTGCGGCCGCCTTCTCCAGCCTGCGCGCCAACGATCTCATCTGGCAGTACGTCGTCGGCAACTATCTGAAGGGCGGCAAGCCGCCGGCCTTCGACCTGCTCTACTGGAACGCCGACAGCACCAACCTGCCGGGGCCCTTCGCCGTCTGGTATTTGCGCCACCTCTATCTGGAGAACGCCCTGCGCGAACCGGGCCGGCTGGCCATGTGCGGCACCACGGCGGATCTCAAGCGCCTCGACATGCCGGCCTACATCTATTCCAGCCGCGAGGACCACATCGTGCCCTGGAAGAGCGCCTACCTCTCGCGCGGCGTTCTCGGTGGCGAGACCACCTTCGTCATGGGCGCCTCGGGCCACATCGCCGGCGTGATCAACCCGCCGGCCTCGGGCAAGCGCAGCCATTGGCGCAACGACGCGCCGGCGGATTCCGCCGAAGACTGGCTGGCCGGCGCGACCGAATACAAGGGAAGCTGGTGGCCGCACTGGATAGAATGGCTCAGGCGTTTCGCCGGCGCCGAGCGCAAGGTGAAAAAGACCGTGGGCAGCCGGCGTTACAAGCCGATCGAGTCGGCGCCGGGGCGCTACGTGAAAGAAAAGGCATAGGGCGGAATTAAGAATGGCCGACCGCGCGACAGGGGCACGCGGGTGGCCGCGACAAGCAAAGCCCCCAGCAAAGCAAAGGAGAGTTGATCATGTCGAGAGTGGCACTGATAACGGGTGGCATGGGCGGACTGGGCGAGGCGATCTGCATCAAGATGGCCGCGCTGGGCTACAAGGTGGTGACGACCTACAGCCCGAGCAACACCAAGGCCGGTGACTGGTTGAAGCAGATGAAGGCGCAGGGCTTTGATTTCCACGCCTACCCCTGCGACGTCGCCGATTACGATTCCTGCAAGGGGTGCGTGGATACGGTGGCGAAGGAACTGGGGCCGGTGGATGTGCTGGTGAACAACGCCGGCATCACGCGCGACATGACCTTCAAGAAAATGACCAAAGGGGACTGGGACGTGGTCATGAAGACCAACCTGGATAGCGTCTTCAACATGACCAAGCAGGTGATGGACGGCATGATGGAGCGCGGCTGGGGCCGCGTCATCAACGTCTCCTCGGTGAACGGCCAGAAGGGCGCCTTCGGCCAGACCAACTATTCCGCCGCCAAGGCCGGCATGCACGGCTTCACCAAGGCGCTGGCCCTTGAAGTGGCGAAGAAGGGTGTGACCGTGAACACCATCAGCCCGGGCTACATCGGCACCAAGATGGTGATGGCGATTCCGCAGGACGTGCTGGATTCGAAGATCCTGCCGCAGATTCCGCAAGGTCGCCTCGGCAAGCCGGAGGAAGTGGCCGGCCTGGTGGCCTATCTGGCTTCGGAGGAGGCGGCGTTCCTGACCGGCGCCAACATCTCCATCAACGGCGGCCAGCACATGTTCTAGCAATGGGGGGCCGCCGCTCGGCTCGGCAGCGGCCCGCAAAACGGTTTTTTGTTGTCAATGGGAAGCACTGAGATGTCGAAAAGGGTAGCGCTTGTTACGGGCGGCATGGGGGGGCTGGGCACGGCGATCTGCCGCGCGCTGGCCGAGGACGGATTCGTCGTGGTGGCCAATTGCCTGCCCGGCTTTGTGCAGAAGGACGATTGGCTGGCGCAGAACCGCGCCGCCGGCTTCGAGTTCCACGCCGCCGAGGGCAACGTGGCCGACTACGCGTCCTGCAACGAGATGGTGAAGCGCATCGAGTCCGAGCTCGGGCCGGTCGACGTGCTGGTGAACAACGCCGGGATCACGCGCGACAACATGTTCCGCAAGATGCAATCGGCCGACTGGAACGCCGTCATCGACGTGAACTTGAACAGCGTGTTCAACGTCACCCACCAGGTGCTGCCCGGCATGGCCGAGCGCGGCTGGGGCCGCGTCATCAACATCTCCTCGGTGAACGGCGTCAAGGGTCAGTTCGGCCAGGCCAACTATTCCGCCGCCAAGGCCGGCATCCTCGGCTTCACCAAGGCCATCGCCCAGGAAGTGGCGCGCAAGGGCGTGACGGTGAACGCCATCGCGCCGGGCTACATCGGCACCGACATGGTGATGGCGATCAAGCCGGAAGTGCGCGAGCAGATCGTCGCCCAGATTCCCATGGGGCGCCTGGGCAAGCCGGAGGAGATCGGCAAACTGGTGGCCTACCTGGCCTCTGAATATGCCGGCTATATGACTGGATCGACGCTGTCTATCAACGGCGGCCTGCACATGAGTTGAATGCGGCAAAGCCGCGCTGGGCGGCGGGGCTTTGTGCGTATAATCGAAACAGAGGTGGGAGGAGAATCCGCATGCCAGAGCAGACCCGACTGATCAAGAAATACCCGAACCGGCGTCTTTACGACACCAGGACGAGTTCCTACATCACGCTGGCCGACGTCAAGGAACTGGTGCTGAAGAACGAGGACTTCCAGGTCGTCGACGCCAAGAGCAACGAGGATCTCACGCGCAGCATCCTGCTGCAGATCATCCTCGAGGAGGAGACCGGCGGCATGCCCATGCTGACCAGCGACCTGCTCTCGCAGATGATCCGCTTCTACGGCAACGCCATGCAGGGCATGATGGGCAAGTACCTCGAGGGCAACATCAAGGCCTTCTCGGACATGCAGGCCAAGCTGCAGGAACAGGCGCGCGCCATGTATGGCGAGAACAACCCGACGAGCAAGGACCTCTGGGCGCAGTTCCTCAACTTCCAGGGCCCGGCCATGCAGAGCCTGATGGGCGCCTACATGGAGCAGTCGAAGAACATGTTCATGCAGATGCAGGAGCAGATCGAAAGCCAGACGCGCAACATGTTCGCCGGTTTCCAGTTTCCCAACTTCGCCGCGCCCGCCGGCAAGCCCAGTGAGAAGAAGGAAGCCGCCGAAGAGCAGGCGCCCGAGAAGAAGTAATCGCACCATCCGCGGCCGCGTCCCCGCCGCAACGTTCCCCAACAGCATGCCCCGCAAGAAAGCCGTCCCGAAAGTCGGTTTCGTCTCTCTCGGCTGTCCGAAAGCCCTCGTCGACGCTGAGCATATCCTGACGCGCCTGCGTGCCGAAGGCTACGACATCGCGCCCGACTACGCCGGTGCCGATCTTGTCGTGGTGAACACCTGCGGCTTCATCGACGCCGCCGTGGCCGAGTCGCTCGACGCCATCGGCGAGGCCCTCGACGAGAACGGCCGCGTCATCGTCACCGGCTGCCTCGGCGCGAAGGAGGACGTCGTGCTGGCGGCCCACCCGCAGGTGCTCGCCGTCACCGGTCCGCACGCGACGGAGCAGGTCATGCAGGAAGTGCACAAGCACCTGCCCAAACCGCACGATCCCTTTTCGGACCTCGTTCCTCCGCAGGGCATCAAGCTGACGCCGCGCCACTACGCCTATCTCAAGATTTCAGAGGGCTGTAATCACCGCTGCACCTTCTGCATCATCCCTTCGCTGCGCGGCGACCTGCGCAGCCGCCCGATCAATGAGGTGATGCGCGAGGCGGAAAACCTCGCCGCCGCCGGCGTGAGGGAACTGCTCGTCGTCTCGCAGGACACCAGCGCCTACGGCGTCGACATCAAGTACCGCACCGGCTTCTGGGGCGGCAAGCCGGTGAAGACGCGCCTCTACGAGTTGGCCAAGGCCCTCGGCGAATTGGGTGTCTGGGTACGCCTGCACTACGTCTATCCCTATCCCAGCGTGGACGACCTCATCCCGCTGATGGCGGAGGGCAAGATCCTGCCCTATCTCGACGTGCCCTTCCAGCACGCCAGCCCGCGCATCCTCAAGCTGATGAAACGGCCGGCGAGCGCCGAGAACGTGCTGGCGCGCATCCGTGCCTGGCGCGCCGTCTGCCCGGAACTGACTATCCGCAGTACCTTCATCACCGGTTTCCCCGGCGAGACGGAAGAGGATTTCGAGCTGCTGCTGCAGTTCCTCGAGGAGGCCCAGCTCGATCGCGTCGGCGCGTTCGCCTATTCGCCGGTGGAGGGTGCCGAGGCCAACAAGCTGCCGGATCCCGTGCCGGAGGAACTGCGCGAAGAACGGCGCCAACGCCTGATGGAACTGCAGGAAGATATCAGCACGCAGCGCCTCGAGCGCAAGATCGGCCGCGAGATCGAGGTGCTGGTCGAGGAGGTCGACGATGAGGGCGCCGTCGCGCGCAGCCAGGCCGACGCGCCGGAGATCGACGGCCTGGTGCACATCCCCAACGGCGAGCGCCTCGAAGTCGGCGAGTTTGCCCGCGTGCGCGTCACCGATTGCGACGTGCACGACCTTTACGCCGAGGTGATCGAGTCGTGAGCAACGAGACCTTCCTTCGCCGCCTTGCTTCAATCGTCGGCGAAGCGGCCGTGCTGTCCGGCGCCGACATGGATGCCTATCTCACCGACTGGCGCGGCCGCTACTCAGGCCGCGCGCGCGGTGTCGTCAAGCCGGCCTCGACCGAGGAGGTCGCCGCCGTCGTTGCGCTGTGCGCGGAAGAGCGCATTCCGATGGTGCCGCAAGGAGGCAACACCGGCCTCGTCGGCGGCGCCACGCCGCTGCACGACGGCCACGCGCTGGTCATCAACCTCTCGCGCCTGCGCCGCATCCGCGAGATCGACACGGCCAACAATACCCTCACTGCCGAGGCCGGCTGCCTGCTGGCCGAGGTGCAGGAGGCGGCGGAAGGCGCCGGCCGCCTGTTCCCGCTCTCGCTGGCGGCCGAGGGCAGTTGCGAGATCGGCGGCAATCTGTCCACCAACGCCGGCGGCGTGGCGGTGCTGCGCTACGGCAACATGCGCGAGTTGACGCTGGGACTGGAGGCGGTGCTGCCCGACGGGCGCATCTGGCACGGCCTGCGCGGGCTGCGCAAGGACAACACCGGCTACGACTTGAAGCACCTCTTCATCGGCGCCGAGGGCACGCTGGGCATCATCACCGCTGCCGTGCTGAAGCTGTTCCCGCGGCCGCGCAATACCGCCACGGCCTGGCTCGCCGTGCGCGACCCGGCCGCCGCCGTCGATCTGCTCTCGCGCCTGCGCGGCACCTGCGGCGAGCGCGTCACCGGCTTCGAGATCGTTGCCCGGCCGGCGCTGGAACTGGTGCTGAAGCACATTCCCGGCGCGCGCGATCCGCTTGCCGCGTCGTCGCCCTGGACCGTGCTGGTGGAACTCACCGACACGCTGGCGGATTTCGACCTGGCCGGCACGCTGGAGGCGATCCTCGGCGCCGAGATCGAGGCGGGCAGGGTGGCGGATGCCGCCGTGGCGCAGGACTTGGCCCAAGGCCAGGCCTTCTGGCATCTGCGCGAGAGCATCTCCGAGGCGCAGCGCATCGAGGGCATCAGCATCAAGCACGACATCGCCGTGCCGGTGTCGCGCATCGCCGAGTTCATCGCCCGCGCCGACACCGCGCTCGCGCTCGCCTTTCCCGCCGTGCGCATCGTCACCTTCGGCCATATCGGCGACGGTAACCTGCACTACAACTTGTCGCGGCCGGAGGCAGCGGCGAATGCCGAGTTCATCGCGCAGACGCCGCAAGCCAACCGCATCGTGCACGACATCGTCGCCGAACTGGGCGGCTCGATCTCCGCCGAGCACGGCCTGGGCCAGCTCAAGCGCGGCGAAATTCTGCGCTACAAGAGCGCCGTGGAAATGGACCTGATGCGTGCTGTCAAGCAGGCGCTCGACCCCCACGGCCTGATGAATCCGGGCAAGGTGATCTAGGGACGGTCGCTTCCGAGGACCGCCGTGCCGTTCAGGAGCCGGAGCAGGAAAGCGGGGCCGTTTTCCTGCCGCAAGTAGTGCCGGTAGACCTTGACGGCGAAGGCGTGCGGATTGATCAGCAGGTAGGTCTCGCCGATTTCCGCAGCCTCGCCGAAGGCTTCCTCATCGTAGCGCGCCAATACTTGCGTACGCAGCACCTCGGGCATCGATGCCAGTTGGGCGACATAGGCGATGTATTCGTGCGCAACCCGGCTGGGACGGCGCGGTCTGGCGTTGGCATGGACTACGGCGTGAGCGATCTCGTGTGCGACGAAGCTGGCATACAGCGCCTCGTCGGCGGGCACGCGAAACGGACGGGCTTCCGACGCCAGCTGCGCGAAACCGATGTAGCTGCGCACGCGTACCCGGCGGTCACGCGCATCGTAGGAACCGACTTCGGCGGGATGATGGCCGGTCATTTCTGCGTCGCTGGCCAGAACCGACAGTGGCACGGAGGTGTCGAGTCCGACGTCTGCGAGAAAGGCGAGGGTCTGGCGAGCGCCCTGGCAAATGAGTCGGCGATCGGGCTGGGCGGCGGCCTCCACCGCGATGGGAATTCCTTCGCATGCAGGTTCGCCGGCCGCGGCCGGTCCGCAGAACAAGAGCAGGAAGAGTGCGAACAAGCGGCGCATGCCGGGATGATAATCAAGAAACCGCGCCGATTGCCGCACTGCCGCCAGCGTGCCGGGAGCGCTTTACAAGGCATGCCGCTCTCCGTATAATGCGCGCTCCTCTGTGGGGGTATAGCTCAGCTGGGAGAGCGCTTGCATGGCATGCAAGAGGTCAGCGGTTCGATCCCGCTTACCTCCACCACAAAGACCTTAGAGGTTCAGCAGTTCTCAGGGTCCCCATCGTCTAGAGGCCTAGGACATCGCCCTTTCACGGCGGTAACCGGGGTTCGAATCCCCGTGGGGACGCCACACAAGAAAAGCCACCCGAGCGGTGGCTTTTATTACTCCACTGTCAGCGGCTTGCCGTTGTGGCGCGGGCCGATGGCAAGCAGGAAGGGCACGGCGCGCTGCGCCCACTCCGCAGGCGAGGGATAGCCGCCGGCGCCGTCGCCAAAGCTGCTGCGCAGCATGTCGGTGTCGATGATGCCGGGGTTGAGCGGCACGGCGGCGAGACCCGCCGGCAGTTCCTGTGCCAGCGCCCGCGTCATGCCCTCGATGGCCCACTTGCTGGCGCAGTAGGGGGCCACCTCGGCGTCGACGGCGCGGCCCCAGCCCGAGCTGAAGTTCACGATGACGCCGCGGCCGGCCTTGACCATTGCGGGCACGAAGTGGCGGATGACGTTGGCCGTGCCCTTGATGTTGACGTCGATGAGCGAGTCAAACTCCCGCACCGGAACCTGCCACAGCGGCGCGTTGCGGTTCATCAGGGCGGCGTTGTTGAGCAGCAGATCGGGCGCACCGTGCGACTTCAGCACGGAAGCAGCCCAGGCCTTTACCGCCGCGTCGTCAGCCACGTTCACGCAGTCGAATCGGTGCGGCGCGCCGAGGTGTGCCTGCAGTCCTGCGACGGGTTTGCCGCTGCGGCCGCAGCCGATGACGACATGGCCGAGCCGGGCGAACTCTTCCGCCATGGCCCGGCCGAGGCCGCGCGTGACACCGGTGATCAGCACGCGGCGTTGTGCAGCGGACGGATTTCGGGATGTCATGGTGCCGGCTTGTCGCGATCAGGCAGGCGCTGCGATTCCCGTTCGACCTCGGTGTATTCGCCTTCGAGGATGACCGTGTCGCTGCGCGCCCGCCCGGGCGGCTTGCCGCCGAGCAGGCGGCGCAACGCGCCGAACGCCAGAGCGGCGAGTGCGATCAGCAGGGCCAGCCACCAGGCAACGAAAACGGCGACGAGCACCGTGGCGAGAATGAGAGTGAGGATCAGCCAGCGCAAGGCGTGGGCAAGCACGATGAAGTGTCCGTGGTTGGTGTGGCGACGAAGCATACCGCATCCGGCGCCGTGCCGCGGAGACTGACTTTGCACTGTCCCCGTCTGCGGCCCGTGACGATCAGAGGACGCGGCCGGCGCCCGCGTCATTCGATGATCAGAACCCCTTCGACGCCCAACTCGGCGTGGTTTTCAATGTGGCAGTGGAAGCGGTAGCTTCCCGCAGAGAGAGGAATGAAGAAGAAGCTGAGTTGTCCGCCGCGCCGCGCGATTTCGAATTGCTTGAAGCTGTCCGCCTTCACCTCGGCATGATTCGGAATCTCGACTTTGTACGTGGCGATGGCGCGGAATAACTCGGGTGCGTTGAAGTAGTGGGTGTTGCCGCCGGAATTGTAGAAATCGATCCGGTAGGGCCGGCCCGCGCGAAGCCGGATTTCCCTCGGTACGAAGCCATAGTCGCGCAACTCCACCGATACGACCGTGGCATTGTTCCAGTCTGCCGCAGCCACCGCGGCGTCCGCGCTGGTGGCTTGATCATGGTGATGCGCGCCCCCGCCCCCGCCCTGGCAAGCCGCCACCATCAGGGGCAACAGAAGTAAAGCAGCCGGACCATGAATTCGCATCTTTGGCATGCCAAGTCGATTGATCTCGCAAAATGATAGCCCCGCTTCGCCACGCCGGCTTTTGCGCTAGCTCAAGTTTTCAGCGACTGGCCATGATCCGGCCCAGCGCTTCGGCATAGCTCCTGCCGAACACGACAGCGCAGTCCGGCTTGGCGCCGCACATGACCGCCTGGGCGAGTTGCGCGACGAATGCCAGGTCGTAGGGTACCGAGTGGAGGGGAATGACGATGACGCGGTCCTCCAAACTGGCCGGGTCATTGCGAATCGTCTGAACGACGGCGGGGAGCGGGCGGGCAGTCCCGGCGGCGTCCGGCGTGGTTGCGGCGCCCGAGGGTTCGGCGCGGTTCAACAGGCAGTACACCGACGTCTCGCCGCCATGCCAGCACGTCCATGTGCTGGCAACAGAGGTTTGGGCGTCGGCGCCCTTGCAGGCAAGCAGGAGCAGGAGAGCGATCGAAGGGACGATGTGCCGCATGTTGAGCCTCCATGAAGTCATCGGTCCAAGGGCTCGACACGTGGCGGTGCGAGTGGTGCTGCGACGCGCCGTCAGGAAGGTGTCTCCCGACGGCGTCTGGCGGTCCCGCTACCCTAGGCGCGCCGCGAGGCGAGCCAATAGGCCGGTGACTTTGCGCCCTCGTCTTTCGAACGAGTTTGCCCTTTTCAGACCTGTAAGGGCCTTAACGGCAGCAGGGCAAAAAACTTTAGGGCGGCTGGAGGGAAAATATCGTCAGTTGGGTGCTGCGGATGCGTTCAATTCCGAGGAGAAGCGAAACGGCAATTCCTGAAAACGGGAATCGCTATATCCCGAACAGTCTGCGGAAACCCGTGCCGATGCGATGGAATAACGTCTCATCGTTTTCGGCATTCGGTCGACTCGCGACCGTGCCGCCTGGTGTGCTCATGGCAAGGTGCCGGACCTCGTGCATGAAAGTCTCCTTTTCGCTTGCATCGAGTCCTTGCACCAGATGGCGCGCGGCAAAGCTCGGCGTCTCCTTCAGCTGCTGTCGCTTCAGCAAGGCGGAGGTCAGGGCGAGCCGCAGGAATCCGGCCTTGATCGGCTTGGGGATGAACCGATAGATCTGGCCCTGGTTGATCAACGCAACGATGTTTCCTGCATCGGCGGCGCTGGTCAGAACCACGGTGACGACCTCTGGAAACTGCTGCTTGATCATCTTCAGCAGGCGCGTCGCGTCGGCATGATTCACCTGGGTATCCGAGACGATCACCCCGACGTCCTCATTGGAAAGCAGATCGACCGCGGAGGGCAGATCGTGCGCATGGATGATCCTGATTTTGGGGCCAACCGCCAGACGCAGCACCTCGGGTATGGCCGGATCGTCGTCAATCAGCAGCACGGTTTCCGGTGCTTCGTCGCGGCGTGGCATCGCTTCCGGCAGCGCCGGCTTCGGGGCGGGAGAAGCCCGGGCAATGCGCGCGGCTTCCGCCACCACCTTGGGCAGTTCCTCGATATGCCAGGGTTTTGAGATGAAGCGAAACACCTCGCTCTCGTTGACCGAGCGCATGACCGCCTGCAGATCGGAATAGCCGGTCAGCAGTATGCGCATCGCGCGCGGCGCTATCTGACACACCTCGCGCAGGAATTCGACGCCGGTCATGCCGGGCATGCGTTGGTCGCTGATCACCACGTCGAAATCGTGCTGTCGCACCAGAGCCAGTGCTTCATGGCCGCTGGCGGCGACGGTGACGTCGAACTCCCTCTGCAGCAGCCAGCGCAGGGCGCGCAGAATATTCGGTTCGTCATCGACGCAGAGGACGGACCCTTTCTTGTGTTCCATTTTATCGAGCCTCGGTGTGGATCAGGCGGCTGGAGCCGCGGCGGTCGGAAGGAAAACAGAGAAGGTCGTTCCCTTGCCGACGACGGAGTCGACCCGTATCTCCCCGCCATGTTCGGTCACGATGGTATTGGCGATCGGCAGGCCGAGCCCGGTACCCTCGCCGGCCGGTTTGGTCGTGTAGTAGTTGTCGAAGATATGCGGTAGCACATCGGACGGGATGCCGCTGCCGGTATCGCTGACGTCGATGCGTATGCGCCGGTCGTCGACCGCGCTGCGAACCGTGATGGTGCCATCCTCGCCGATCGCCTGGGCGGCGTTGTTGATCAGATTGAGAAATACGTGGTTGAGCTGGGATGGATTGCATTCGATGTGGGGCAGGGGCGAGTAGCTCTCCACGACTTTCAGCCGCGTGGGGAGGACGCTCCTGGCGATGTAGACGACATTCTTCAGGCCGCTGTTCAGGTCGAAGGAGGTGGTCTTGGCCCGATCCAGGCGGGTGAAGTCGCGCAGGTTCTCGACCAGCTCGCGCATCTGTTCGAGACCGCCCAGCGTGTCGTTCAGCATTTCCGACAACTCGTTCGTGTCCACATCGTCATGGCCGACTGAAGCCAGATGTGCTTTCACCTTCGCAACGTCGAGCGTTACCTTGTCGCCGTCGACGCCGCGAATCAGATTGGCGAGTTGGCGGGCGACTTGTACGGGGGCGGAAAGCTGCCTGATTGCGGCGATTGCCATGCTGATGTTGTTATGGGAAAAGGCGATCGGCGTGTTCAGCTGGTGAGCCACGCCGGCGACCATTTGTCCCAGTGAAGCCATCTTCTCCGACTGCGCCAGCTGCTGCTGGGTCTGCTCGCGCTCCTTGGCTTGCCGGTCGATGATTCCGTCCGCCCTGCGCACGATGGCGAACAAGGATGCGAACAGGATGGCGAGCAGTGTGACGACGAGGTACAGGCCGCGTCGCGACGAGGTCTCGACCTCGTCCTGATTGCGGGCGGCCACGGCTGCCACCTTGCTCTGGTTCTCGGAAGCGACCTGCCGGGTCGTGTCGCCGCTCAGTTTGATTTGCCCGAGAAATGGCGTGACGTCGGAATAGACCTCGAATACGCCGACGATGCGATCGGACCCTGGCGCCAGGACGGGCAGATAGCTCGAAATCAGATCCCGGTTTTCCACCACGCCCTCGAAGGCGCTGAACTTGTCCCGATGGGTCAGCTCGCTGGCGGGCTTGCCCTCGACAGCGGCCGAGCGCCAGCCGGCGTTGCCGCTCTTGTCCTCGCCGATCTGTCCGTGTTCCGACGAGTACACCGTGATGCCGCGCAGATCGAAGACCTTGATCTTGAAGACTGTGCTGCGTTTCATGGCGTCGAACACCTTGGCGTCGAGTTCCGCGAATTCCTTCAGTGCGCGCAACTTCAGGCCGATTTCGGCAAAGCAGGCCTTCTTCTCGTCTTTCTGCGCATCCGGAAGGCTGCGACAGCGGTCGGCATCGAACGACTGCGCCTTGGCGACGAAGGGGGCGAAATCCTGTTCCCACAATGCGTTGGCGAACAGACGGGCAAGGTTGACGTTGCCGTTCTCGTGTATGAGCAGGAGGTTGCGTCGTGCGGCGACCTCCTGTTGCTTGGCAAAGCCGTTCTGAACCTCCTTGAAGAACTCGCCCTGCTCGACCTGGACCTGCTTGAAGAACTCGCTTTGCTGGCGCTCGAACCAGGCGATGGCCAAGGTTACGAGCACGAACATGCTCAGGCTGGCAAGGGTGAAGTAGCGGACTAGCTGGAAGCGCATGGTTCGTTTTCCCTCTGGACGGTATGTGTGACGTCGTTCCGGGTGGTCGCCGTTCTGTCCTACTGTCTCTCCTGGACGGCGCGATCGATTTCGGCAAACGTCCTGCTCAATTCGTGTTTCTCCAGTGCAATGCCCAGTTGCCTGGCGATCTGGGTGGCCGAGAAGATGCCGCGAACCGTCGCTTGCCCGGTGAAGGCGTCGTCGTCCACGACCAGCGCATGTTGTCGACCGGAGTGCTTGAGTGTCATGACGATGTCGCCGACGCGAGCGTGAAGGACGTCGATAAATGGGATGACTTCGATGTCCTCTGCCGGCGTCATGATGTGCTTCACCCGGATTTCACCGAAGGGAAGGCTCTGCTCGTGCATGGCCTGCAGCGGCCGGTCGCCGATCAAGTCTCTGGACGTAACGATGCCGATCACGTCGTCTTCGGCGTCTGCAACCAGCAGCGAACGCACGCCCCGGGCGATCATGATTTGCGTCGCGGATTCGGCATCGATATCCGCACGAACCACGGCGGCTGGGACGAAGTTCAGATCGGTCATCACCTCGAGGGCGCAATCCGAGATGCGGACGGGCTTGGGCGTTCCGAAGAACGGACGTTGATAGCCCGTCTGCGGTTTCAGATGGAGCAGGGGAAGCGGTGTGTAGATCGGCTGCATTCGGTGTATTCCAGTGTTGGGCCATTGGCGATTCCCGAATTCCGGAATGCCGTGGCAAGGTGATGGTTCCGGGACACAATGAACGCCGTCGGCGACTAGACCGTCAGCCCCGTGCGCTGGGCTTGTCGCAACAGGCTGCCGAGTTCCCGATCCGGTCCAAGCAGATGATGCATCCACCAGTACTCGAGGAAATCGACGACCTCGTCGACGACGCCTCGCTCGCCGTTGCGGTGCCGTTCAATGAAGTCGTGGACGCGCTGCCTGTATCCCCGATGCTCGGCAACGTGCTCGGCCAACCATTCCGCGTCCAGCCGATAGCGAACCATCAGGCGCTCCTCGGTGGCGAAATGCAGATCGGCGTAGCGATTCAGATCTGCCAGTGCCGGCCAGATATTGCTGAGCCCCGCCGTATTGATCTGAACCGTCCGCAAATGGCGGACGATGCCCAATAGGCCGCGATGCTGTTCGTCGACTTCCGGAACGCCGATGCTGTACGAGTCATGCCAGCAGGCCTGCACTATGCTGCGCGGGGCATGATGTTCACGGTTCGTGTCGGAGGCGGTTGCCATATCCGTTTGCTAGCAAGAAAGGAGCCAGCGGCGTGTTTCTCGTATCGGCACAAATGAGAACACGTTCTAGTGACGTCCTGCCGGCGGTTGCGGCGGCGGGGCATAGCATGCGAGGCTGTCCTCCGGGACGGGCGAGAGCTTCTTTCGGTTGTTCCTGACCAGGCTGATGAACTCGGTTTGCGTCAATGGCTCGGAGAAGTGGTAGCCCTGCAGCAGATCGCAGCGGGAATGCCTGAGGAAGTCGGCCTGGGCGCCGACCTCGACGCCTTCGGCGATGGTCTTCAGGCCGAGACCGTGACTCATGGCGATGATCGCCTCGATGATGGCGACGGCCTCCCTGTCCTGGGGAGTGTCGCGGACGAAGGACTGATCTATCTTGAGCGCGTCGATCGGAAAGCGCTTGAGATAGGACAGACTCGAATACCCGGTACCGAAGTCATCGACCGAGAGCCTGATGCCGATATCCTTGAGGCGGCCCAGCGTGTTGGCGCCGCGTTCGAAGTCGCGCATGACGACGCTTTCCGTCAGCTCGATCTCGAGATGGCTGGGGTCGAACTTGAGCTGGTCGAGAATCCAGCGGATCTCCCGCTCGGCGCGTTGGTCGGTCAGTTGCACGGCCGAGAAATTGACGGCGACGAAGAGGTCGGGCGCGACCAGTTCCCGCCAGAGCAGGTTGTCCTCGCAGGCGGTTCTCAGCACCCACTCGCCAACCGGCACGATCAGACCGGTTTCCTCCAGAAGCGGGATGAATTCAGCCGGGTCGACCAGTCCGACTTCCGGACGACGCCAGCGCAGCAGGGCCTCCGCGCCGGCGATCCGTGAGGTGGCGGCGTCGACCAGCGGCTGATAGAAGACCTGCAGTTCTCCCCGTTCGAGCGCATGGCGCAGCTTGGTTTCCAGCGTCATCCGCTCGTAGGAACGCGAGTTCATGTCCTGGCGATAGAAGCGGTACGTGTTGCCGCCGTCTTCCATGGCCTGGTACATCGCCGAGTCGGCGTTCTTGACCAGGGTTTCGACGTCAAGTCCGTCGTTCGGGAACAGGCCGATGCCGATGCTGGCCGAGGTATAGATCTCGTTGCCGTTGAAGTTGATATGCCTGCGCAGCACGTCGAGTATCTTGATGGCGATCGCGGCCGCCTCGTCCGGCCTGGCAAGATCGGAGAGAATCACGGCGAATTCATCGCCGCCGAGCCGGGAAACGCTGTCGCCCTGGCGGACGCAGGTGACGAGCCGCTGCGAGATCTCCTGCAGCATGAAGTCGCCCGCCGTGTGGCCGAGCGTTTCGTTGATCAGCTTGAACCTGTCCAGGTCGAGGAACAGCGCGGCAACGAAGCGGCCCGAAGCGCGCGCCTTGGCGATGCACTGCTCGAGCCGGTCCGTGAACAGGATGCGGTTCGGCAGCGAAGTCAGCACGTCGTAGTTGGCAAGGAAGTTGAGCCGCTCCTCGATTTGCTTGCGTGAGGTGATGTCGGAAAAAACCGCCACGTAGTGAGTCAGCTCGCCGTCGTCGGAGCGAACGACGCTGATGGTCAGCCATTCGGAATAGAGCTCCCCGTTCCTGCGCCGATTCTGGATCTCGCCGTGCCATTCTCCGCGCGCGCGCAGCGCATGCCACATCTCGCGGTAGAAGGCGGGCGACTGCTTCCCCGAGCTGAGGATCTGCGGGGTCCTGCCGATAACCTCCGTCGCGGCGTAGCCCGTGACCGCCGTGAACGCCTTGTTCACCATCAGGATCCGGTTTTCCGCATCCGTGATCATGATGCCCTCCGAGCTGTTTTCGAAGACCTGCGCGGCCAGGCGCAGCCCCGATTCCGCCTCGCGGCGCCGCTGTTCCAGCTCGATGGCGTCGAGCGCACGGGAGAGGTCGTCGGCCAGACCGGCGAGCAGATGCCTTTCCGCTTCGTCGAACGCGTTTTCCTCGGCGGCGAAGATGCCGAGCCCGCCGGAGACGATGCCGTTGCTGCGCAGCGGCAGCACCGCCAGCGACGCCAGGCCGTGGCCACGGGCTTCGGCAAGAAAGGCGGTGTCGCAACATTCGGCGGCATCGCAGTAGAGCGGTGCGTTGGCGCCAGGCGCGATGCCGGGCGCAGCGCAGCCGGCAGGCGAGGCGCGCAGAATGTCGATCGTGCGGTGGGCAAACGACTCGGGCGCGCCTCGCACGGCGGTAAGGGCGGGACGCGGCGGGTCCATCGCGCCGGAGTGCACCCAGGCCAGGGCAAATCCACCTTTCTCGACCAGAACCTGGCAGGCGCGCTCGAGCAGCTGGCGGCGGCTGCCGGCTCGCACGATCGCCTGGTTGATCTCGCCGATGACGCCCAGCGTCCGGTTGAGCTGGGTGATTCTGTGTTCGGCCAATTTGCGGTCGGTGATGTCGAGGACGATGCCGACAATGCCGCGCGTCTTGCCATCGGTTGCGAAAAACAGTGCCTTGTAGAAGACGACATCGCGCGGCACGCCGTCGGCGCAGAGGATGCGGCTCTCGTATACCTGAATGCCGCGTCGGGCCAGCAACTCGCAATCTGCCCGGTAATTGCTTTCTGCCAGGTCTTTCGGCGCGATGTCGAAGGCCGTCCGGCCGATCAGTTCATCGCGATGCTTGCCGAAGAAGCGCTCGAAGGCGACATTCACGCCGAGATAGCGTCCCTCGGCGTCCTTGAAGAAGATCGGACTGGGAATCGCGTCGAGCAGCTGTTCGATGAAGTTGAGATGTTCGGTCAGATTCAGCGTGAGCCGCTTTCGCTCCGTGATGTCTTCGCCCAGCTCCAGGATGTGGCCGCCGTGGCCGAGGCTGCTCGGCAGCGCGACGCTCTTGAGGTGTATCCAGCGTTCCTCCGCCTCGGGCGGATGGAGCCGTTCATCGACGAGATCCACGACTGCGCGCGTGCGCAGCGCCTCAAGGTTGGCATCGGTCAGGCGAGCCGCCTGTTCGCGCGGGAACAGTTCCTCGTTGTTGCGGCCGAGCAGCAGGTCGCGCCGACGGCCGAGGAATTGCTCGGCCCGGCGGTTGGCTCGCACGATTCTCAAATTGTCGGCGCGCTTGACCAGCGCCATGCCCGGCAGATGCTCGAAGACCGAATCGAGCAGGGCATGCGAGTCCGCCAGGAGGCGTTCCGCCGCCTGCCTTTCGGCGATTTCCTCTGCGAGCGAACGGTTGGCGTCGGCCAATTCCCGGGTGCGGTCGGCGACCTCCCGCTTTAGCCGGCGCGGAATGCGCAGCGCGGTGTGGGCGAGCGCGCCGAGCAGCATGGATGCAAGGAGCACGAGCGCTGCTTCGCCGACGGTTTGTGCGAGCGGCGGGCGCCTCAGCGCAGGGTCGGCCTCGAGCGTCAGGGTGACGCCGCTGGCCAGCGCAATCGTTTCGCGTGCGGTATCGGCGCCAGGCAGCGTGGCTGATCCGAGCAGGACAGTGCCGCCGGACGGCGCGGCAGACTGGAAGCGCAATCTGTAGTCGGGATAGACCTGCCGGAATGCGTCCAGGCGGGCCGCTTGGGCCAGACTGTCCAGCCGGGCGACCGTCGTGGCGTATCCCCAGAACTGACTTTCGCCGCCGGGACGGCGCCAATGGACGGGCAGGGAGGCGATGATGCCGCCGGCGTCGGCGGTGATGCGCAGGCCGGGCCCCGCCTCCAGCCGTCCGTCGGCCGGCAGCTTGGGTGTGGCCTTGGCGTCGGCACCGATGGCCGGAAGGACGAACTGCGCTTGGCCGGACGGGGAGATCTGCAGGGAACTGATGGCGGTGTGGAGCGCAAGAATGTCGTTGCCGAACTGTCGCAGGGATTCCGGCGAGGGTTCCAGTTGCAGGATGCCGACGAGCAGGTTGGGTACGGCGACGACGTGATCGAGCTGCCGTCTGAGCAGCGCGGCGTGCAGGCGGACGTCCCGCGCCGCCGTGGCCCGGGCTTCTTCCAGACGTAGCTGAGCGACATGCAACAGGTACGTGCCGGCAAGCCCGATCAGGAGCAGCGCCAGACCGATCGGAATGGCGTAGGTCAGCCCGTGCCAGCGCGTCGGCTGCGTTAGCCAGGCTCTCATGCGTGAAAACACTTCTCGCCTTCGGGAGAACCAGGTTCTCTTGTTAATCAGGTGGTTATCATTCGGCGACGGGGTCCTTCGCGGACGCGCACTGTCGTTTTGACAGCGATAAGCAAGAGCGGGACCTGTCTATCACTAAAGTATTACTTCAGGGGATGGAAGGCCCTGGCAACATAGGCGACGATGTCCTCGATCTCCGCCTGGCTGAGGACGGATTTCCACGCCGGCATGGAAGTACCGTCGAGGCCGTCGGCGATAACCTGGGCGAGGCGCTTGCGATTCTGCGCCCGCATGAAGTCGGGGTCGCGCAGGTTGCGCGGATGCGGTTCGAGGAACTGTCCGATCCAGTTCCGGCCGGTGCCGTCCGCCGCGTGGCAGAAGGCGCAGTTTTCCAGATAGAGATTCTCGCCCCTGCTTTCGCGCGGCGTGAGTCCGGCTACGGCCAACGGCCGCTCGTGCAGCAGATAGGGACTGGCGCCGGTGACGGCATCCGGTCGAGGCGGATTGGCGTGGTCGTAGTGATTGCGTGGATAGGAGAGCGGACGCGCATCCCAGACGATCGCTTCGGCTTCGCCCCGGCCCCGATCGTGGCAGGAGATGCAACTGGAAAGGAACAGTCGCTTGCCGTAGGCCTCTTCCACACTCAGCTCCGCCCATGAACGCGTGAGCGGAATCTCGCCGGTGGAAAATGGAAACGCCGCGCGGTAGCGCTGATGGTTCGGCCAGCCGTTCTCCACCGTGTGATAGCGGGTGTTGGGCGCCTTGCGGGCGACGAACTCGTCGATGATGAATTCCGCGACGAGAGCCATCTCCGTATCGGTCAGGATGCCGGCGAACGGACGCATGGCCGTGCCGTTGCGGCCGTGGAGCAAGGTCGTGACGACGCTGTCGCGCGTCAGCGCGCCGGGCGCAAGGCGGGTGAAATCCGCTGGCGGCGGATCGAGATAGGTTGTCGCCAGGGTCCTGGCGTCGCCCGAATAGCCATGACAGAAGTAACAGCGGTAGTTGTAGATCGCCCGGCCTTGCTCGAGCCGGGCAGCCGGTCCCGCAGCGGGCGCGGCGATATCGCCCGGCCCGCAAGCGGCCAGCAGGCCGGCGGCGAGCAGCGCCGTCAGACCGCGCATCTCATTTCCCGCCGCGGGCGGCGCTCTGCGTCGTCGGCCGGATGTACTGGCGGAAGACGAACTCCGACACGTCGGCGATCTCCTGGTCGCTGAGCACCTTGCTCCAGGCCGGCATTTCCGTGCCGAGCCTGCCCATCGATATGGTGGCGAACAGGATGGGTCGGTTGAGCACCGTGCGCGAGGCGTCGTCGAGGAAGTTTTTCGGTTTCGGATTGATGAAGTAGGCGCGCGGCCCCTGGCCGTCACCCTTGACGCCGTGGCAGGTGGCGCAATTCGCCATATAGAACTTCTCGCCGCGGGTGACCTGGCCCTTGAGGCCGCGCGGCAGCGGCTGCGCCATGTCGGCGCGCCCCTGCTGGGAAGAGGGGGGAGGTGTTGGCGCCTCGCCCTTGCGCCCCGTGTGCGCATGCGTGCCGGAGACCAGTTCCGGCGCGCTTTGCATCAGCACGTCGCGCACGTAGTCCACCACCGCCTCGATGTCCGGCGCAGACAGCCGAGACGAGAAGGCGGCCATGGCCGTGCCCTTGCGGCCGTGCATGACGGCATCCACCATGCGCTCGCGGTTCAATTCGCCGCGCGATACCTTGGCGGTGAAGTCGCGCGCCGGTGGTCCGGCAGCGGCGCCGTGCGCCGGGCCGCCCTGGCCGCGGTCGCCGTGGCAGACGGCGCAGTTGTGTCCGTAGATGGAACGGCCGCGTGCCAGGCGCGGGTCGACGGCGACGCGGCCAAAGGTGTTGAAGACGTAGTCCACCACGGCCGCCACCTCGCTGTCGTTGAGCTGGGTCTTCCATCCCACCATGGCTGTCCCCGGCTTGCCGTTGCGGACGATTTCGATCATCGCCTCGCGCGGCATCAGCGGCGGCTGCGTGAAGTCCTTCGGCGGCGGCACCAGGCTGCCGCGGGCGCGACTCTTGCCGTCGCCGCGGTCGCCGTGACAGACGGAACAGTAATTGTGGTAGAGCACGTCGGCCTTGATGCCTTCGGCCTTGGCCGCTGCGTCTTTGCCTGCAGCCGCCAGCGAGTGTGGGGCGAAGCACGCGGCGGAAAGAAGGAGGCCGCATAGTGCTATCGGCGATGGCGCGATGAACTTCATGGACGCTTTCCGAGTGGTGATGGATTCGTTGCCACGGGATGCAAGTTTCAGGCCGACTGCTCGGGTATTGGCACACAGGTTGCTAAAAGCAGAGCAGGGCGGGCCTGCCGGCATGGCGCGCGCATCGAGTTGGCTGGGCGCGCCGCTTGAACGGTCGCAGGCGATGACCGAGAGAGCCAGGCGCGATTCGGAAAGACAGGAATTGATTTCTTGAAAGTGGGAATGGCTGCGCAATCGCCGGCGGAAGGACGCGATTCAAGGAGGCAATGGCATCGATGGGTTGTTGCGTGCGTGGCAACGATGGGCGTGTCCTTATCCGCCGTGGCGGATGTGCGATCGACCCCGCACAACATGACGCAGGGCGGAATGCGGGCCGATCCGGGCGAGGTCTGCGTGTTTTGCCATACGCCGGTGATCGGCGCGCTGTCGGCGGCAAAGGGCCCGGCCTGGCAAGCGCGCGTCGGCATCGAGCACGTGTTCAGCCTGTATGACGACATCGGCCGGCAGGGCGAAGGTGCCGTGCCCACGGTTGGCTCGCAGTCGATTGCCTGCCTGTCCTGCCACGATTCCAATCAGGCATTTTCGGTGACGCAGATGCACTACGACCATCCGTTCGGCGTGCCCTATCGCGGTTACGACAGGCTGCGTCTGCGCCAGGACGGCGGCGCCTATCTGCGGCGCCTGACCGATTCCCCCTTCATCGAGGCCCGCCACCTGAAAGGGTTGCTGGATTTTCGTGTTCCGGTGCGCGGCTCGGTGGATAACCGCACCGTGTGGTGGGTGCCGGTGACGGCCGACACCGTGCGCCGCAGCCGCGGGGACCTGCCGCTGTTTGTTCGCCGGGACAGGTTCACCGGCGAGGAGCGGCCCTACATCGAATGCAGCAGCTGTCACGACCCCCACAACACCAATCGGCAGTTCCTGCGCCAGAGCAACGAGACGAGCACGCTCTGTCTGGTCTGCCACGAGAAATGAGCGTAGCGATTGACGACGGAGGCCTCAAGATGATTCGCATTGCCATTGAAAGCCGCGGCGCCGTGCTGGCGGCATTGACTTTGCTGGCGTTGCTACTTGCCTCCTGCGCTCAGATGCCTGATCGCGACGCGCGGCAGAAAGACGCCAAGCCGCTGCTCTATCCCGCGCCGCCCGACGAGCCGCGTTTCATCTACGAGCGGACCATCTACGGCAGCGCCGACATCGTGCCGGAGGAATCCGATTCGGCCCTCAAGCGCATGCTGACCGGCGAGACGCGCCGCTCTGAGCCGCTGTCCAAACCGTACGCGGTCGCCGTGCACCGGGGCAGGATCTTCGTGTCGGACTCGGCCGAACGTTTCGTCAAGGTCTACGACATTCCGGAGGGCAAAGCCTTCAAGATCGGCGACGACGACAATGGCCGGCTGGCCAAGCCGCTCGGCCTCGACACCGACGCCCAGGGCAACGTGTACGTCGCCGATGCCACCGCCAAGGCGATACTCGTCTACGACCGCGACGGACGTTTCCTGCGCAAGCTGGCCGGACCGAGCCATTTCGACCGGCTTTCCAGCGTGACGGTCGACCGCAAGGGCGAGCGCGTCTATGTGGTGGACATCGGCGGCGTCAGCTCGGAGCAGCATCGCGTCCGCGTCTTCGACGCGCAGAGCGGCAAGCACCTGTTCGACTTCGGCAAGCGCGGCAAGGGGCCAGGCGAGTTCAACCTGCCGCGCGACGTCGCCATCGGTAAGGACGGTTACCTCTACGTGGTCGATGGCGGCAATTTCCGCGTTCAGGTGTTCGACCCCGACGGCAAGTACCTGCAGACCTTCGGCAGCATCGGCAAGCAGCTGGGCAATTTTGCGCGGCCCAAGGAGATCGCCACGGACGCTGGCGGCAATGTCTACGTTATCGATGCGGCGTTCGGCAACTTCCAGATATTCAGTCCTGATGGCGATCTGCTGATGTTCATCGGCGATCGCTCGGAGCAGGACGGGCCGGCGCGCTACATGCTCCCCTCCGGCATCACCGTCGACGAGGACGGCCGCGTCTATGCGGTGGACCAATGGTTCCGCAAGATCGATGTGTTCAGGCCATACGTAATGAAAAGCTCCGACGGCTGGTTGGGCAAACGTCCGGTTGCAAAGAAGTAGCTGCTTCCAGCTTCGAGAAGCTTCTCAATCACGGATGGGAAATTCCCGGATATGACATGAGAGCGATGGCGTTTCTCCAGTTTGGGAAACAGGGAAACCCCTTCCTGATAAACGAGTTACGCAAAGCTACCAAGAATGCGCGGTTGTTGGCACGCAAGCTGCTTTAGTACGCACGGGTCATGGCGCTTTGCGGCGTCATGGAGAGCGAAGTGGCATAACACGTGGGGGAAACCATGGAACTGCACAATCAGATAATGGGGAGGCTGGTGCGCATCGCATCGGTCTCGGCGTTGCTGCTCGGCCTTCTCGGCCTGAACCAGTCCGCGCTGGCGGGCATCGCCAATACCAAACACAACCTCGGCACGGGCGCGCCGGCCGGACAGAACCGCGTCACGGCGGGCACCGATGAGATCTGCGTCTTCTGCCATACGCCGCACGCCGCCGACACCTCGGCGCCGGTGCCGCTGTGGAACAAGGCGCTGCCGAGCGGCGCAGGCTACACGACCTACGCCAGCCTGAATTCCAGCACCATCGACGGCGCCATCCTGTCGGTCGGCTCGGTCTCGCTGGCCTGCCTGTCCTGCCATGACGGCACGCAGGCGATGGACAACATCATCAATGCCCCCGGCTCCGGCGGCTACGATGCCACCGGCGGCGGCGCCGGCGGTCTGGCCTATACGTGGGATACCAGCACCGGCCGCGTCAATGCGCAGGGCGTCATGCAGAACGCCAGCAATACCCTGGCGATGCTCGGCACCGATCTGTCGAACGACCATCCGATCGGCATCCAGTACTGCGGCGGCGGCCCGAACGCCACCAACGCCACTGCGGCCTGTCGCGATACCGACTTCAAGGGCTCCGGCACCGGCCTGCAGAACGCCACCATCAACACCAACCTCGTGTGGTGGGTGGATACCGCCGCGGGTACGGCCGGCCAGCGCGACAAGACCGACATGATCCTGTACACCCGCAGCTTCTCCGGTACCAACGGGCCGTCGGTCGAGTGCGCCAGCTGCCACGATCCGCACTCCGAGAACAGCACCTTCCTGCGCATCGCCAATACCGGCAGCGCGGTGTGCCTGGCCTGCCACGTGAAGTAGACGGGCAGGGCAAGCGAGAGCCAAGCGACGGGCCAGACGAAACGCGTCTGGCCCGTCTTGTTTCCCGGAGGGATTCACGATGCGCGAAAGAATGCGAATGAAGCGAATCACGCTGACCGCCTCGCTTTGCCTGCTGATTTCCGGCGGCGCGGCCTGCGCCCTGGCGGATGCAGCACAGGAACCGAAAGCGGCGCAGCACGGCCCGGCCGCCTTTGCCACTGTCAACGGCCGGCCGATCGCCATGCAGGACTTCGAGAGCACCTTCGTGGCGACCATCCGGCAGAAGTTCTACCACGGCAAGATACCCGAAGGGCAGGTAGAAGTCGTGCGCAAGGAAGTCGCCGACCGCCTGATCGTCCGGCTGCTCCTGCAGGACGAGGTCGAGCGCCGCGGCATCGTTCCCGAGATTGCGCGCATCGACGAGGCAATCGCCGCCTACGAGGCGCGCTACGCCGGTTCGCCGATGTGGCAGCAGAACCGCGAGCGCCTGCTGCCCGGATTGCGCGAGCAACTCGGCCAGCAGAACGCGCTGGAACAGCTGGAGCGCGCCGTGCGCGCCGTGCCGGTGCCGGCTGAGGATGAAACGAAAGCCTTCTACTCCGCCAATCCGCAACTCTTTACCGAACCCGAGAAACTGCGCCTGTCGGTCATCCTGCTGAAGGTCGACCCGTCCTCGCCCAAGCTGGCATGGGACAAGGCACGCGAGGAAGCCGAGGCGATTCTCAGCCGTATCCGCGGCGGCGCCGGCTTCGACGAGTTGGCGCGCCTGCATTCCGCGGACGCGTCCTCCGCCAAGGGCGGCGACATGGGCTATCTGCATCGCGGCATGCTGCCCGATGTTCTGCAGGAAAAGATAGACCAGTTCCAGCTCGGCGCCGTGTCGGAGCCGCTGACTCTGCTGGAGGGCATTGCGCTGTTCCGCCTCGCCGACAAGGTGGCTGCGAATCAGCGCAGCTTCGATGACGTCGCGGGCCGCGCACGGGACTTGCTACGTCGTGAACGTGAAGACAAGGCCTGGAACGATTTCATCGCTTCGTTGCGCGGCAAGGCCGACATCCGCATGTCGGTCAGTGCCAGCAAGGAGAGCGGCACGCAGTAGCGCGGATTCGCTTTCCGCCGGTGCTTGCTTGAAGACGCACTGGGAGCACCGTGCGTGAAGGACTGCGTTCCTCGCTACTCGTTCGCGCGCCGCTGACCGGTCTCGCGGCGCTGCTCCTGTACGCCTGTCCTGTGGGGGCTCAGGAGGCGCAGCCGCCGGCTGCGTCCGACGACGCCGGCGGGGAAACAACGCCGGACGGGGATGGCATGCGCGGCCTGCGCTGGCAGCTCGCGCCGCTGCGCTGGGGCGGCACCCTGGGCAACCTGTTCCGCTGGTCGAGAGCACAGGATCAGCCTGATCGCTTCGAGGTCGTGCAGGTCGCCAACATCCGCGCCGCCAGCTACATCTGGCAGCCGTGGTTTGCGCAGGTCAGCGGCGGCATCGGCATCGTCACCGGGACGCAGACGGTGAGCGGGGCGAATGTGGCGAGCGGCGACGGCGGAGGCCGCAGCAGCTCTTTGACGGGGCACGGCAACCTGGCCCTGTTTCCCCTCAGCCGCTTCCCGTTCACCGCCTATTTCGACGTATCCGACTCGCGCGCCAGCTCGGTGCTGACCAGCAGCGCCTATACGACCAGCCGCTTCGGCATGCGCCAGCACTACCGCCCGGAAACCGGCAACCACCAGTTCATGGCGAGCATCGACCGCAGCTCGCTCAACTCGAAGACCTTCGGCAACGACACCGTCACCTCGCTCAACGGCAGCTACACCACCGCCTTTTCCAACCAGAGCGTCGAGGTGAACGCGCAGCAGACGCAGACGACGCGCTCGATCGGCGGCGAAGGCTCGCTGTTTCGCAATCTGACGGCGCGCCATACGCTGCGCACGGATACCGACCTCACCGTGGATTCCTTCGCCAGCCTGAGCAACACGGATATCCGTTACAACAGCCTCGGCGCGCTCAACCGCAACCAGGCGCGTTATCTGCAGGCCAACACTTTTGTCACCTGGCGCCCGGAGCTGGACTGGCCGGTCTACGTGACGGGTGGCGGGCGCTACTTCGCCGCTTTCTCGAATACAAACGGCGGCCAGCTGGACAGCCAGAGCGTTTCGGCCAATATCGCCGCCACCTGGAGCGTTTCGCGAAACCTGAGCCTGGCCGGTGCGGCCACGCTGGCGTCGGTGACGGCGAGCAGCGGCGGATCCGCCGGACTCATCACGACGCAAAGTGCCAGCGCCAGCTACGTCGGCGACCCGATCCTGTTCGGCGACTACAGCTACTTCTGGAACGCCGGCGGCACGCTCACCAACCAGACGGGCGGCGCCTCGGCCTCCGGGCGCGCCGCGTCGCTGCAGGCAGGGCACAGCCTGACGCGTACGCTGTCGCTGTGGGAAGGCGCCGTCTCGCTCAACGCCGGCCAGAACGCCTATGTCAGCAGCAGTTCGCAGTTCGGCGCGACGATGACCCTGGTGCACAGCGGCGGCTTGTCCTATCGCGTGAATCCGAGCGACGTCCTCTCGGGCTTCGCCAGCGTTACCGCGTCGGATACGCGCACCAGCGGCGTCAACGCCACCGAGTACCAGAACATCTACGGCCAGCTGAACGGTCAATGGCAGATCACGCCGCGCTCGCTGTTCAACGCCAACATCACGCTGCAGTGGAACCGCCAGGGCGCCGTCGCCGGCCCGTTGCCGGGTACCACGTTGAGGGGGCAGGGCGGCATCACCGCCTACGGCAGTGCCAGCTATCTGCACTCGCGCGCCTTCGGCGTGCCGGGGCTGCGCTATTCGGCCATCTATTCGGTGAACACCCTGCGCTACGACGCCAGGCTGTTCGGCGACGTGACGGCCGGCCGCAGCCAGGTCGGCCAGTCTTTCGAGCAGAAGCTCGAATGGCGCCTCGGCCGGCTGGACATGAAGCTGTCCACCATCTTCGCGGAGATAGATGGCAAGAAAAATGCTCTGATCTTCTTCCAGACCAGCCGCGAGCTGGGAAATTTCTGAATTCACAGTGGATGCCGGGACACGCAGGGCAGGATTTTTCCAAGAAATGAGAAAGCGGGTCGTGAAGTGGGAATGAGAGTGCGAAGCAAATTCAAGTGGGGCGCCTGTCTGTCGGCATTGATGGCCATCCTGGCGCTCATGTTCGTCGAGGCCGGCGATGCGCAGGCGGAATACGGCGACGTCGTGATGAACAACTATTCGGACCAGGCAGGCGTTCGTCCGGTGATCTTTCCGCACTGGTTTCATCGCCTGCGCTTTCGCTGCAAGGTCTGCCATGCCGACCTCGGCTTCGAATTCAAGGCCGGCGGCAATCAGGTGAACATGCTGAAGATCATTGACGGCCAGTTTTGCGGGGCCTGCCACAACGGCGACATCGCCTGGCCGGTGGACAACTGCAATCTGTGCCATTCCGCCAAACCGGGTACGCCGACCCAGGTGCATGAAAGCACCATTCAGAAGCTTGCCGCGCCCGCGGCGGCGCCGACCGCCAAGAAGTAGGTGCCGTATGAAACCGATGATCAATTCCTGCATCCTCCTTCTGCTGCTGGCGCTGCCTTTCGGCGTCTCGGCCCAGGGCGCCGGCAAACCGGTCTACGACAAGGCCTGCGCGCTGTGCCATGCCGCCGGGATCGCCGGCGCGCCGAAGTTGGGCAGCGCGGCGGACTGGTCGCCGCGCTTGTCCGGCGGCACGGCCCGGCTCTATCAGAGCGCGCTGAAGGGAACCGCGAAGGGCATGCCGGCCAAGGGCGGCAATCTGACGCTCAGCGATACGGAGGTGAAAAGCGCCGTGGATTTCATGCTCGCCGCCGTCAAGGGCGCGGCCAAGCCGGTCGCCGCGGCGAAGCCTGAAATAAAACCGGAAGCGAAGGTGGAGCCGAAGCCGCAGCCCAGGGCCGAGGCGGCCGCTCCGGCGCCGGTGCCGGCCGCGATGCCGGTTTCCGCCGCGCCGGTCGCCGCCGTGGCCGACGTCAACGCGTTCAACCGTCTGCTGCGTCCGGCAGGCAAGCGGCATGCGCCGCCGGCCGAGGATGGCATCCACGATCCGGCCAACGACGGCACCCACGCCTTGCAGCCGCCGCTGCAGGCCTATGCCGGCCTGCCGCGCAGCAATGTCGGTGCGCGCATCGATTGGGTTGCCGCGCTGGCGGGCAAGAAGATCGCGCCGCGCTGGGATCGCAGCGACGCGAACGCCGAACCGGTGGCGATGGACCTGAACATCGTGCGCGAGGTGAAGGGTTCGATGCCCGACGTGGTCTACCCGCACAAACAGCATACCGAATGGCTAGATTGCTCCAACTGCCACCCGGCCCTCTTCGTGCCGCAGAAGGGTGCCAATCAGATCAGCATGGCGTCGATCCTGCTTGGGCAGGCCTGTGGCGTCTGCCACGGCAAGGTGGCCTTCCCGGTGTCCGAATGCCGGCTCTGTCACTCGAAGAAGAAGGATCCGGCGCCGGCGGCGGGCGCGCAGACCGCCGGTGCCCGGTAGCGGTCATGAGTCCGCGCTGGGGGACGGCGTACATGCTGGCGATGGCGCTCACCGCCCAGGCACAGACGCCGCCGCCGGCCGGCAGCGCGGCCGAGCCACCGCAGGCCCTGCGGCAGAAGCAGGCCCTGGTCGACACCCTGCTCGGCGATTCGCCGGCGGCGCATCGCATCGATGCGAGCCAGAACACGGAGGCGAAACGCATCTACGCCCAGGCGAAGACGCTGGCCGCCGAGGCGTCGGCCGCGACGCGCGCCGGCGATTTCGCCCAGGCGGAGAAACTGCTCAACGAAACCATGTGGCAGATCGGCCGCGCCCGGCAACTGGTGCCGGACAACATGGCGCGGGCGATCGGTTCACGCGTGCGCTACGCCCAACTGCAGAGCAGCACCGATGCGCTGCTGGCCTCCTACCGGCGCCATGCGGCGCGGACGAATGGCGGCGACGAGGCGGGGCAGCACATGGTGCAGGTGCAAGCGCTGCTCGACAAGGCGCGCGACCACGCCACGGCCGAGCACATGGTCGATGCGGTGCGCGTGCTCGAGCAGGCGGAGCGTCTGCTGATGCGCGGGCTGAACCACGTGCTGGGGGCGGCGACGCTGGAGTATACGCAGCGCTTCGACTCGCCGGCGCAGGAGTACGCCTATGAACTGGAGCGCAACCGAAGCTACCGAGATCTGGTGCCGCTCGCCCTGGGCGAACTCAGGCCCTCGCCGGAGGCGCGCGGCCTGATCGAGCGTTATGTCGAGCAGAACCGGCTGGCCCTGCAGGACGCTGGCCGGCAAGCGGAACGCGGCAATCACGCGGCGGCCCTGAAGGGGGTGCTCTCGGGCACCGGCGCCCTGCAGCGCGCCTTGAGCGCGGCGGGGCTGGTGCTGCCGCAGGAACAGAAATGATGAAGGAGAAGATGCATGCGTAGATACGGATGGCTGCTGCTGGCGGGGGTGTGCCTGCATGCGGCTGCGCAAAGTCAGTCGCCCGACAGCGCCGCCGCGCGGCTTGCCGCCTCGTCGGGCGGGCCGATCGACAAGGCGCAGCTTGAGATGCGCCTCGAGGCCGTCGGCAAGCTGATCGAGAGCTCATCGGCGGCGCAGCAGATCGAGGCGAGTGGCGATGGACGCGCCAGGGAGAAGCGCGACAAGGCGCGGGCCATCCACAAGGCGTCGCTCGACGCCTACCGCGGCGGCGACCTGGCAACCTCGTCACGCCTGTTGCCCGAGGCCTCGGTCCTCATGTTCGAGGCCGTGCGCCTGGCCGCGCCGGAGCAGGTCGCCGCGGGTAAGACGCGCAGCGATTTCAACGCCCGTCACGAGAGCGTCAAGTCGCTTCTCGCCGCCTACACTCGCATCGCCGCGGAGAAACGCGATCCGCGCAGCGCGGAAACGACGCGCGTCATCGAGGCGAGCCTGGGCGAGGCGCAGCGCCTGGCCGAGGGTGGCCGCCATGGCGAGGGGCGCGCCGTGCTCGACCGCGCCTACCTGGTCGCCAAGGCCGCCATCGGTTCGGTGCGCCAGGGCGACACCCTGGTGCGCTCGCTCAACTTCGCCAGCAAGGAGGAGGAATACGTCTACGAACTGGACCGCAACGACACCCACCAGATGCTGATCAAGGTGCTGCTCGACGAAAAGCGCGGCAGTGGCAGCATCGACGGCATGTTGAAGGGATATGTCGACAAGGCGCAGGCGCTGCGCGGGCAGGCGCAGTCGGCGGCGCAGCGCAAGGACTGGACGGATGGCATACGGCTGCTCGAGGAGTCCACCGCCGAGCTGGTGCGGGCGATCCGCAATGCCGGGATCTACATTCCCGGTTGAGCGGCTGGCGCTTGCCCTGGCGGCCTGGCTGGCGGCGACCATTGCGATGGCGGGCGATTGGCTGCCATTGGCCAAGGATGGCGTGCATGATCCGAACAGCCCGGCGATCCGGCAATTGCAGGAACCGAAGGAAGCGCTCTCCCGTCTGCCGCCGGACACGGCCGGCAACCAGGTGCGCTGGGTCGACGCGCTTGAGAAGGGGCTGATCGAGCCGCGCAGTGCCATCCGCGCGGCAACGAAGGTGCAGGTGCTGGACCAGGACATCCTGATGGGCCTCAAGGGCGGCATGCCGATCGTGCGCTTCCCGCATCGTCAGCATACGCTCTGGCTGGACTGTTCGAACTGCCACGAGCAGCTGTTCAGGTCGAAAACGGGCGGCAACAGGCTGTCGATGTTCCAGATCCTGCAGGGCGAGCAATGCGGTGTTTGCCACGGCGCCGTGGCCTTTCCGCTGACCGAGTGCTACCGCTGCCACAGCGTGCCGCGCCCGGGCGGTAGAGTGCAGGCGCCGGCTGCGCCCGCGCCGCCGCATGCGAAATCGGGCATGCAATGACGGCGCGTCTGCTCGCCGCGGCGGCCATCCTGATGGCCCTCGGCCTGGCGACGGTGCCGGAGGCCTCGGGCGAGTACGGCGACGTGGTGCTGAACAAGCGTTCCCAGAAGGAAGGGCTGCGGCCGGTGGTGTTTCCGCACTGGTTCCACCGCATCCGCTTTCGCTGCAAGGTGTGTCACCACGAACTGGGTTTCAAGATGCGGGTGGGTTCGAACGACGTTCTCATGGCGGATATCATCGATGGAAAATTCTGCGGCATGTGCCACAACGGGGAAATCGCCTGGGGAGCCGACCGGTGCGACCTCTGCCACTCCGGCAAGCCCGGTCTGCCTTCGGGCATCTACGGCGGCCATGAGACATCGGGTCCGGGCCGCTGGTAGGGCGCTGGGCGCGCTGCTGGCGGCGCTCGCCCTCTGGCAGTCGCCGCCGGCTGCGGCGGCGGAGCTCGTTACGCCGGCGCAAATCATCACGGGCGGCCGTCTGGCCGAGCGCACCGATGCCAACGGCATGCCGCTGCCCGGCGCGCTGCACCGCTTCGCCAACTTCGTTTTTCCGGCCGCCGTCGCCGCGCGCGGACCGGATGTGTACGTCGCCGACAGCGGTGCGCGCCGCGTCTACCGCTTCGATCTCTCGCTGCAGGTCCTCAGCGTCGTGCCGGGCGTGGAGGCTCTGCTCGGCACGCGCCTGCAGACCGCCGCCGACCAGTCGCTGCTGGTGCTGGACCCGGCGCGGTCGCGCATCCTGCGCATCGGCCGCGGCGGCCGTCCCCTGCAGTCGCTTTCCGACAGCATCGTCACCGCGCGCTGGAGCGAGTTCGCCGCCGACGAAAGCGGCGCCCGCCTGGTGGCTTCCGACCGGCTGAACCAGCGCCTGGTCGCCCTGCAGCCGCTCGCCGGCATGAGCCATCCGCTCTCCACGGCGGGGGAGAGTGGCGGCGCGCTGCTCTCGCCCGGCGCCGTCGCGTTCGCCGGCCGCGCTATCCTCGTCGCCGACGGTGCCTGTCACTGCATCGTCGAGGTGGACGAGAACGGCGCCGTGCGCCGGCAGTTCGGCGGCGAGATACTCAAACAGCCGCGCGCGCTGGCAGCAGACCGCCACGGACGCCTGTTCGTGCTCGACGGTTTCGACCGGTCGCTGCACGTCTTCCAGCAGGGGCGCCTGGTGGACAGCCTCGATGCGACGCGATTGCGCATGGTCGAGCCGGTGGCCCTGGCCGTCGACGGCCCCTGGCTGTACGTGGCCGATGGCCCGGGCGCGCGCATCGGGGTCTTCCGGCTGGCACCGCCGGAAACGGAGCGGCAGTGATGCGGCCGATGCAATCCGCATCGATCGCCGCCTGCCTGGCCGTCGCTGCCGGCTGCGCCACCCCGCCTGACGAAAAACCGGTGCTGCGCTTCGGCATCGACGACACCACCGAGACGCGTCGCATGGTCTGGCCGCCGCCCGCCCATGCCGAAGTGCCGCGCTATTTGTATGCCGGCCAGCTGATCGGCGAGCAGAATTTCCGCCGCCTCGAAAAGGAAGACGAGGCGCCGAGCCTGGGCGGCTTTCTGCGTTGGCTGGCCGGCGTCGTCGTCGGCCAGGCGGCACCGGTGGTGCTGCAGCGACCGCAGGCCGGCGTGACCGACGAAGCGGGCCGCATCCTTGTCACGGATACCAGCCGCCAGGCGGTATTCGTCTTCGACGAACCGGCCGGCCGCCTCGAGCTCTGGGAGAAGGCGGAGGGCCAGTACAACTTTGCCTCGCCGGCGGGCATTGCGCTGGCGCCCGACGGTCAGGTCTGGGTGGCCGACGCCGACCTCGGCCTTGTCGCTCGCCTCGACCGCCGCGGCAACACGCTGCCCGGCCTCGGCCGCGGCCTGCTGCGGCGGCCGACCGGCCTGGCGCTCGACGCGGCGGGCGGGCGCCTCTTCGTGGCGGACACCCATGCGCACGACATCAAGGTGTTCGGTCTCGACGGCAGCCTTCTGCATACGCTGGGGCGACGCGGCGACGGGCCGGGCGAGTTCAACTACCCGACCCATCTCGCCTTCGCACGCGGACGGCTCTATGTCGCCGACACCATGAACGCCCGTGTGCAGGTGATCGAGGCGGCGACGGGCCGGCATCTGCGCAACATCGGCGATCGCGGCGTGTATGTCGGCAACCTGGTGCGGCCGAAGGGCGTGGCGACCGACAGCGAAGGCAATGTATACGTCGTCGAGTCCTACCACGACCACCTGCTGGTGTTCAACGGCGAGGGCGAGTTCCTCATGCCGATCGGCGGGCTGGGCAAGGAGATCGGCCAGTTCTACCTGCCGGCCGGCGTGTGGACCGACGCGCGCAACCGCGTCTTCGTTGCGGACATGTTCAACGGCCGCGTCGCGGTGTTCCAGTTTCTCGGCGGAGGCAGCGAAAGTGGCGGCGAATAGACGGACGAAGGCGCTGTGGCCGCTTGCGCTGGCGCTCACCCTGGCGGCGGGCAGTCTGCTGGCGGCGCGCGAGTCCGATGTGCGCAACACCAAGCACAATCTGTCGAGCAGCGGTCCCGGCACGGTCAAGGCGACGAGCGAAACGCAGATCTGCGTGTTCTGCCACACGCCGCACGGTGCCACGCCGGGCGTCACCCCGCTGTGGAATCGCGCCCTGTCGAACCAGACCTATACGCCGTATACCTCGTCGTCGCTCGACGCCAACGCCATCCAGGGCACGCTCAACCAGCCTGGCGGCAGTTCCAAGCTGTGCCTGTCCTGTCACGACGGCACGCTCGCCATCGGCAACGTGAACGTGCTCAACGGCCAGGGCTCGGCCACCACGCAGGGCACGCAGTCCATCGCGCTGGGCGGCACCGGCGCCGGCGGCACGATGCCATCCGGCAGCGGCGAAACCACCGGCTTCACGCGCATGCTCGGCATCGATCTCGGCAACGACCATCCGATCTCGGTGACGTACACCGGCACGCTGGCGGCGCGCGACGGCGAACTGCGCAGCGTCGACGCCAACCAGAAATGGCCGGCTGGCAGCGGCACCACCATCGGCGTGCGCAGCTCCGGCTACAAGCCGAAGGCGCCGCTCGAACCGACCGGCGCGGGCGGCCTCGGCCAGGTGCAATGCGCCACCTGTCACGATCCGCACATCCGCGAGACGGATGCCAGCAAGGGCAATCAGAAGTTCCTGCGCCTGAACCGTTTCCAGGAAGCGACGCCGACCAACAGCTACGACCAGGCCAACGACATCGTCTGCCTGTCCTGCCACGACAAGAATCTGGGCAGCGGCACCTGGGCCTATTCCGCCCACGCCAACCCGCTGGTGGCGACGCAGACGTACACGGCGGGCGCGGGCGCCCCGCGGGAATTCCCGACCAATCTGCCGGTGTGGAAGGCGGCCTGCCTCAACTGCCACGACACGCACACCGTGCAGGGCGCGCGCCGCCTGCTGCGCGAAGGAACCGACAGCGCCACCGTACCGAAGCAGGGCGGCAACGCGGCGCTGGAGGAAACCTGCTACCAATGCCACGACGGCGGCACCACGGTGATCACCCCGGCGACGACCGTGCCGAACATCAAGCAGGACTTCGCGCTGGCCCGCCACATGCCGATCCGCTCCGCCGAGCAGGCCGCCGGCGCCGAGGTGCACGACATCGGCGGCAGCTTCACCGATGGCGCCTTTGTCGACTGCAGCACCTCCACCAACCGTTGCGGCAAGGACTTCATCGAGCAGCGCGCGAAACTCGGCGTCGGCAACCTCAACAACCGCCACGCCGAATGCACGGATTGCCATAACCCGCATCGTGTCGTGAAGTTCCGCGACTTCCGCGGCAATCCGCCCGGCAGCCTTTCCGGCGCACCGGACGCCGGCGGCACGCACCGCCACGACGACGTGACCGGCTACACGCACAGCAACATCGCCTCGGGCGTGCTGCGCGGCGCCTGGGGCGTCGAGCCGGTGTACGGCAACGCCTCCTTCCACAATCTGCCCACCGGCTACATCGTCAAGCGCGGCGATCCCGGCACCAGCACGGACGCCACCTTGTCGGCCCCTCACGTGACGCGCGAGTACCAGATCTGCCTGAAATGCCATTCCGACTACGGCTACTCGGACAACAACGTCTATCCGACCGGCAACCGGCCGGCGCTGGGCACCAGCATCAATCTGACGCCGGCCAACACCAACAACCTGCAGCAGTACACCAACCAGGCCAAGGAATTCCAGGCGCCGGTGACGCACAAGGGCGAGGGCATCAGCGTCGGCTCGGACGGCGGCGCCGCTGCGGCCTACAACGCAAACAACCACCGCTCCTGGCATCCGGTGATGGACGACACCGGCCGCACCACGGCGGCGCGCGGCGGCCTTTCCGCCAACAACTGGCAGTTCCCCTGGCGCAACGCGGTGGGCACGCAGACCATGTATTGCTCGGACTGCCACGGCTCGAACGTCACGTCCAATACCTCGGTGATCCCCGACGGCGGCGAGAACGGCAACGCCTGGGGACCGCACGGCTCGGCCAACAACTTCGTGCTGAAGGGGACCTGGAACAATGCCTCGGGCAGTGGCCAGAACACCGCGATCTGCTTCAAGTGCCACGTGCAGAGCATTTACTCGACGCGGGCGGACACGCGCACCGGCTTCTACAACGCCTCGCGCGGCGACTTGCACAGCTATCACGCCGACAAGATCGGCCGCATGCGCTGCAACTGGTGCCACGTCGCCGTGCCGCACGGCTGGAAGAACAAGGCCTTTCTCGTCAATCTCAATGACGTCGGCCCCGAGGCCGGCCTCGCTGCCGGCACCCAGGTGCGCAACAACACCACGGCCGCCTACAACCAGGGGCCCTACTACATGAATGCCGTCCTCAAGATCCGCAACTTCAAGGCGAGCGGCAACTGGGCCGAGAGCGACTGCGGTTCCGCCGGCGCACCGGGCAACGGCCAGTTCGGCCGGGACTGGATGCGCGACAGTAACGAGAACTGCAACAACCCACCGTGATGGACGCCGCCCGCGACGGGTTTGCAGGCGTTGTCGCCGCGCCGGCGCCCCGCACCGGCCCCGCCTGGCTGCAGCGGCTGGCATCGCTGCGGTTGACGCTCGTTGCACTTGTGCTTCTTGGCGCGGGCGTGGTGGCCGCCTATTTCTCGCAGACCTCGACCACCTGGCCTGTGGCGATTCCCCTGGCGCTGTTCGCGGCGAATCTTGGCGCGGCGGTCGTCACCCATCCCGCCTTCCGGCGGCAGACGGCGCTATTGGTCTTCCATCTGGCCCTGATCGCCGTCGTGCTGCTCGTCGCCGCAGGCCGCCTGACCTACCTCAAGGGGCATGTCGAGCTGGCCGAGGGCGAGGCGTTTCGCGGCAAGTTGGTGAAGGCCGAGCAGGGTCCGCTGCATTTCGGTAGCCTGGAGCGCGCCGCATTCGTCAATGAGGGTTTCAGCATTCATTACGACCCCGGCCTGCGCCGCGGCGCCACACGCAACCGCGTCAGCTACGTCGACGCGGCGGGCGGGACGCAGCGCGCCGTGATCGGCGACAACACCCCGCTGGTGCGCGCCGGCTACCGCTTTTATACCTCGTTCAACAAGGGCTTTGCACCGACTTTTCTCTGGCAGCCGAATGGCGGCAGGCCGGAGATCGGTGCGGTGCATCTGCCGGCATATCCCTTGCATGAGTACCGCCAGGCGCAGGAATGGCAGCCGCCGGGAAGCGCCGTCTCTCTCTGGATCATGTTGACGTTCGATGAAGTGATTCTCGATTTCGGGAAAGCCTCGGAATTCCGTCTTCCCGCAAGCCATACGCTGGTCGTGCGAGCCGGTGAATCGCGGCATGAGCTGCGTCCGGGCGACACACTGCGTCTGCCGGAGGGGAAACTGACCTACCAGGGCGTGCGCAGCTGGATGGGCTATACGGTGTTCCACGATTTCACCCTGCCGTGGCTGGTCGCCGCCTGCATCCTGGCGGTGGTGAGTCTCGCCGGGCACTTCTGGGCGAAATTCTCCGTGCGGCCGTGGGATCGGTGATGCAACAGGAATTGCTTGTCCTCTGGATCGCGCTCGTCACCTATGTCTGCGGCGGCTCGGTCGCCGTGTTCGGCGCGGTGCTCGGCAGACGCCCGGAGCGCACCGTGTTCGGGCTGCTGCTGACGGGCCTCGCCCTGCACACCTTGTCGATCGCCATGCGCTGGTCGCGCCTCGGCCATGGGCCGTTCGTCACGATGTTCGAGATCCTGTCGAGCAACGTCTGGAGCCTGCTGCTCATCTTCGCCGTGGCCTACTGGCGCATTCGCGCCCTGCGCCCGGCGGCGGCCGTCGTCATGCCGGTGCTGTTCGTGATGATGGGCTGGCTGCTGATGACCAGCCCGGGCGAGGGGCATCTGCCGCCCACCTACCATACGGTCTGGCTCTACATCCACATCGGTTTCGGCAAGGTGTTTCTCGGCGCAGTCCTGGTCGCCGTCGGCATCGCCGGCATCATTCTGCTGCGCGGCACGGCCTTCGGCGCCGCGCGTTTTGCGCGCCTGCCGGGAGACGCCCAGCTCGACGAACTGGCTTTCCGCTTCATGGCGCTCGGCCTCGTCTTCGAGACCCTGATGCTGGTGGCCGGCGCCATCTGGGCGCAGGACGCCTGGGGCCGCTACTGGGCGTGGGACCCGCTCGAGACCTGGGCCTTTCTCACCTGGCTGTGCCTGGCCTTCGCCCTGCACGCGCGCCTGGCCTTCCGCATCGCGCCACGGACGAATGCCTGGCTCGTCATCGCCGTCTTCGTCATCGCCTTCCTGACCTTCTTCGGCGTGCCCTTCGTCTCCACCTCGCCGCACAAGGGGGCGGTATGAGCGCGAACCTGTTTGCCGCCGTGAATGCGGCACCGGCGGCCACGCGCCGACTGGCCGCCGCCTGGTGGCTGCTGGCGCTGATCGCGTTTGCCCTCTCCCTGCTCGAGGCGGTGCTGCTGGTGACCGCGCGTCTGCCCTTCAACGGCGGGCTGGCTACGGCTGCGTTCTTCCGCACCGCCCTCGTGCTGCACGTCGACCTCGCCATCGTCGTCTGGTTTCTCGCTGCCGCGGCCGGTTTGTGGGCATTGGCGAGTCCGACGCGGCCGCTCGGCTGGGCCGCCATCGGACTATCCGCCGCCGGCGTCCTGGCGATGCTGATGGCGCCGTTCGCAGGCGACGCCGTGCCGCGGCTGTATCACTACGTGCCGCTGATAGACCACCCGGCCTTTCTCGCCGGCATCGGCTGGTTCGTCGCCGGTGTCGCCCTGGCTGCCGTGCAGCTGGTCCTGGCTTGGGCGCGGGCCGGCCGCGAGGCGGCGGAAACCTGGCGCTGCGGCGCGCGGCTCGGCGCGACAGTCGTGCTCCTGGCGCTGTTGACGATGCTGATGAGTCTGTTTGCCGGCGGCGCCGTGGCCGACGCCCTGGCGGCGGCCGCGTGGAGCGCCGGCCACGCCGTGCAGTCGGCACACGTCGTGCTGATGATGGCCGCCTGGCTGGTGCTGGCGGAGGCGGCGCTGGGGCGGCCGGCGCTGTCGCCGCGCCTGGCGCGCAGCCTGCTTTGGCTCGGCGCCGCGCCGGCGCTCGCCTGCGTCATCGCCGGCGGCTTTTACGCGCCGGATGAACGTAGTTTTCACGAGGCGTTCACAACGATCATGCGCTGGCTCTCCTGGCCGGCGGCGGTACTGCTCGGTGTGTGGCTGCTTGCGCTGCTGTGGCGGTGCCGTGCCGCGGCGACTGACTCTTCGGCGTCGGTTCCGCTCGTGCTGTCGATCCTGCTGTTTTTCGGCGGCTGCACACTCGGTGCGGCGATCCGCAGCGAGACGACGCTGGTGCCGGCGCATTACCATGGCACGGTCGGTGCGGTGACGCTGGCCTACATGGCGGTGGCGCTGCGTCTGCTGCCGTCCTTCGGTCTTGTCTCGTCCCAGGGCCGCCTGGCGCGCTGGCAGCCCTACTGCTACGGCGGCGGCCTTGCTCTGCTGGCGCTCGGCCTGGCCTGGTCGGGCCTGCTCGGCGTGCCGCGCAAGACGGCGCATGCCGACGTGCTGGCCGGCGGCGCCGCCTACGTGATGGCCATGGGCCTCGCCGGCCTCGGCGGTCTGCTGGCGGTGGCCGGCGGCGCGCTGTTTTCCCTCCACACGCTGCGCGCCTGTCTGGGCGGGTTGAGGCGCGGAGAAGACGCGACGCGACGCCGCGATGCGCGTCCGCGCGCGTTGGCCCTGACCGTCGCAGTGGTGGCGGCGGGCGGTCTGCTGCTGGCCGCACTGCCGGCGGAGATCGGACGCCAGGCGCCGCTCGCGGCGGCGGAGCACGCGCGGCAGAAGCTGCGTGACGAGGTCGATGCACGCTTCGCGCAAGGCGTCGTCATGCTGCACGCGCGGCACTACGACCATGCACTGACGGCTTTCCATCGCGTGCTGGAACTGGCGCCCGACTTGCCCGAGGCGCACGTCAACACCGGTTTCGCGCTGATCGGCCTGCAGCGCTTCGCCGCGGCGCGCGACTTTTTCGAGAGCGCCACGGCTCTGCGGCGCAACCAGGTGAACGCCTATTACGGCCTCGCCGTCTCGCTCGAAGGGTTGGGCGACCTCGCCGGCGCACTGGGGGCGATGCGCACCTATGTCCATCTCGCCGCCGCCGACGATCCGTATCGCCGCAAGGCGGAAGCGGCGCTGTGGGAGTGGGAAGATACGCTGAAGCGCAAGCCGCCTCGCGGCGCCAAGCGCAGGGCCGGGCGATGAGTTCGTCCCCGCTCGGTGGCGGCCTGCTGCTGCCCGTCACCGCCGCCGTGACCGGCGCCGTCGTGATGGCGGTCGAGGTGCTCGGCTCGCGCGTCATCGGGCCCTATTTCGGGGTCAGCCTGTTCGTGTGGACGGCGCTCATCGCCGTGACGCTGCTGGCGCTGGCGGCGGGCTACCTCGTCGGTGGTGTCTGGGCCGACCGCTTCCGCTCGGCCGGCGCGCTCTATCTGCTCATTGCGCTGGCCGGCGCGTGGTTGCTGGCCGTGCCGCCGCTGCGGCATGTCGTTCTGCCGGCGCTGCTCCCGCTCGGTCTGCGCTGGGGTGCGCTGGCCGGCGCGGCGATTCTCTTCGGCCCGGCGCTGTTCCTGCTCGGCTGCGTCTCGCCCTGGCTGGTGCGCCTGGCGGCAAGCGAGTGGGCGTGCCTGGGCAGCACGGTCGGCCGGCTCTACGCCGTGTCCACCGCCGGCAGCTTCGCCGGCACCCTGCTCACCGGCTACTACCTCATTGTCGAGTGGGGTGTGGCGCGCGCCTTCCAGTTCGGCGGGCTCGTGCTGATCGCGCTCGCCGCGCTGTATGCCGCGCTGGCGCTGCGCCGGCGCGCGCTGCTGGCGGCGCCCTGCCTGGCCGCCGTCGGGCTGCTCGTGCCGGGCGAGCTTCCGCAGGCGACGATGCCCGACGGCACGCGCGTGCAAGTGATCGAAAGCCGCGACAGCTTCTATGGCAACGTGCGCGTCGTCGAGTATGCCGGCACCGGCGGGCGGACGCGGGAGCTGGTCATCGACGGCCTTGTGCAAGGCGGCATCGACCTCGCCAGCGGTCAGTCGGTGTACGAATACAGCCACGTCATCGAGGCGCTGGTTGCCGCCGCCGTGCCCGCCGGGGGGCGCTGCCTGGTGATCGGGCTAGGCCCCGGCGTGATGCCGGCGCGGCTGGCCGCGCGCGGCCTGGCGACGGAGGCGGTCGACATCGATCCGGCCGTGGTCGATGCCGCACGGCGGCACTTCGCCCTGCCCGAGTCGATCCCGGTGCATCTTGCCGACGCGCGTCATTTTCTCGCCTCCGCCAGCGCGCGCTACGACGCCATCGTGCTCGACGTGTTCAACGGCGACACCACGCCGGCGCATCTTGTCAGCCGAGAGGCACTGCTGGCGCTGAAATCGCGCCTAGCGCCCGGCGGCGTGGTGGCCATCAACCTCGTCGCGTCGCTCAGCGGGGATGACAGCGGATCGGCCGCGGTGCTGCGCACGGTGCGTTCGGTGTTCCCGCGCGTGCGCGTCCATCCGCTGTTCGAACCGGGCGCCGAGGGCGCTTTCGGCAACATCGCGGTGCTTGCCGGCAGTGATGAACTGCCCTTGCCGCTGCGCCCGGCGGCCGACCTGCCGCCGCAGCTGGCGGTGCCGGTGGCGCGCGCGCTGCGCCGCGTCGTGCCCGCACCTGAAGCGGCGACCGGACTGATTCTCACCGATGACTTCAACCCCTCGGACTTCCTCGACCTGGCCCTCAAGGAGGCAGTACGGCGGCGCATTCTCGAAACCACCCCGGCGGCGATCCTGCTCGGCTGACTTTTCCCCGCCGTCCCTGTTTCCCGGAAACGCAAATGCCGCTTGCCGAGCGCGGGACTGCCGATTCCATGCTTTCAGGCAGTTAGCCTGCCGGCGGCCGCGACGCACCATGGCACATGGATTGCTTTCGGATTCAAGGAAAGTATTGGCTGGTATTGGCAAGGTGATGACTGGACAGGCTGCGCTGACGCACGTGTTTCCCGCCAAGGTGAATTGGTTGAAGTACTCGACGCCCGAGGCATTTCTGCCTCTGGCGGGCGGACTCGCGCCCTGGTTTCTCGCCGGAGCGGCGTTGCTGTTTTTGCTCGGCCTGTGCGTCGGCCTGCTGATCGCGCCGGCGCAGACGGGGCAGGGCGACATCGCGCGCATCGTCGTATTGCACGTGCCGGCGGCATGGGCAGCGCTGGTGATCTACCTGTCGATCGCTTTCTGGGCGGTGATCGGATTGGTGCTCAACACACGCCTGTCCTTCATGATGGGCCATGCCCTGGCGCCGACGGGCGCGCTATGCGCGCTGCTGGCGCTGTTTACGGGCGCGCTGTGGGGCAAGCCGGCTGCCGGCAAGTGGTGGGTGTGGGACGCGCGCCTTACCGCCGAGCTGATCCTGTTCTTCCTCTACGTCGGCTACATCGCCCTGCACAGCGCCATCGATGACGTGCGCCGCGCCGACCGCGCCAGCGCCGTGCTGGCCCTCGTTGGTGCCATCAACCTGCCGGTGCTCTACTTCTCGGTGCTGTGGTGGAGTGCCCTGCATCGCGGCGAGCAGGTTTCCCTGCCGGATGTGTCGGACATGGCGCCGCTCATGCTGGCGGCGACCCTGTTGACGACGTTCGGCCTGTGGGCCTACGGCGTGGCTGCCTCGCTGCTGCGCCTGCGCTGCATTGCGCTGGAGCGGGAGCGCGATGCCGGCTGGGCGATCGACTACGCGGCGGGCCAATGAACTGGGACGATCTTCTCTACATGGACGGCTACGGCGTGTATGTGTGGAGCGCCTGCCTGGCCATCGCCGTTGCGTTCACCATGGAGCTGCTGCTGTTGCGCTGGCGCCGGCGTTCCATCCTCGACTATCTCGGCAAACGCGGCGCAAACGGGAAGGACGGCGATGAAGCCGCGCACTAGGCGTTTCGCCCTCATCGGCGGCGGCGTCGCCGTGCTTGGGCTGGCCGCCGCCCTTGTCCTCAACGCCTTCCAGAGCAACCTGGTGTTCTTCTTCACGCCGACCCAGGTGGCGGCGGGAGAGGCCCCGAAGGGAAAGACTTTCCGCATCGGCGGCATGGTCAAGGAGAACAGCCTCAAGCGCCAGCCCGACGGCCTCACCGTGCACTTCATCGTGACCGACACGGCGAAGGAATTCCCCGTCGCCTACACCGGCATCCTGCCCGACCTGTTCCGCGAGGGGAAGGGTGTCGTCGCCCAGGGCAAACTGGGCGAGAACGGCCTGTTCACCGCCAGCGAAGTGCTGGCCAAACACGACGAGAACTACATGCCGCCGGAAGCGCAGCATGCCGTCGACCAGGCGCACAAGGCGCAGAAATCACTGAAACAATGATCCCAGAACTCGGCCATTTCGCCCTCATCCTGGCGCTGCTCGTCTCGCTCGTGCAGGGCACGCTGCCGCTCGCCGGCGCGGCACGGCACAGCCTGCCCTGGATCGCCCTGGCGCGACCGGCGGCGCGCGCACAGTTCCTGCTCGTCGCCTTCGCCTTCGGCTGCCTCACCTGGGCCTTCGTCGCCAACGACTTCAGCGTGGTGTACGTGGCGCAGCATTCCAACTCGCGCCTGCCGATCGAGTACCGCATCTCCGGCGTGTGGGGCGGCCACGAGGGCTCGCTGCTGCTGTGGATGCTCATGCTCTCGGGCTGGACGCTGGCGGTGAGCGTCTTCTCGCGCCACCTGCCCGACGCCATGGTGGCGCGCGTGATCGGCGTACTCGGCCTGGTCGCCGTCGGCTTCCTCGCCTTCATCCTGCTCACCTCCAACCCCTTCGACCGCCTGCTGCCAGCGGCACCCGACGGCCGCGACCTCAATCCGCTGCTGCAGGATCCGGGGCTGATCTTCCATCCGCCCATGCTCTACATGGGCTACGTCGGCTTCTCCATCGCCTTCGCCTTCGCCATCGCCGCCCTGCTCTCCGGCCAGCTCG